>ENA-OPXH01000752-OPXH01000752.1-human-gut-metagenome-genome-assembly--contig:-NODE-752-length-26748-cov-2.737384_pt1 | contig 26748 bp, 19 predicted proteins | sample MGYA00241521_ERZ502034 | MGnify/ENA primary metagenome ERZ502034 (study PRJEB25962, sample SAMEA2042103) | human gut metagenome | biome: human gut; feature: human-associated habitat; material: faeces... | reverse complement strand
ACAGGCACAGATTCGAAGTCTGTTGGCAGCAAATAATATTCCTTATTATATAAAAACAGATACTGGTACAAATACCGTATTTGGTTCAGGACATGGAAATCCAACTGTCAGTTGTCAGTATCGAATATATGTACATAAAGATGATTATGATAGATCAATCATAAAGCCAATCTATAATTCCCTTGAAGAATATACAGAAGGAAGCTGTGATATGCTGGCTTATCCATCCACAGTACGTCTGGATAACCGTATGATTGGATTTGGACTTAAAAATGTACCGCCGGACAACTGGGAGCCGGTTATGGTAACAGTTATGCATTATACCTCTACCCGCATGGAATACAATCAGGAGGCACAGAGGGCAACCCACTTTATTGTGGATGAAACGCAGGTTGTCAGCAGGAAAGGTACTTCTGCCGAACAGCTCAATACGGCGGTTGCAACCTTTAGAAAGTATGGCGGCATCTGTACGATGGCAATGCAGAATATCACTGCCGCCTTAGAAAACAAAATGTTAAAAGAACTGTTCAGCAACTGCAACTATAAGTGTTTCCTTGACCAGGGAGGTGCAGATGCGAATGCCCTTGCCCAGATCCAGGAATTATCCCAGACAGAATTTAATGCACTGAATTCTGAAGAAGTAGGAAAGGGAGTCATGGTATGGGGCAAAAAGGTTGTCCTCTTTGATGCAAAAATCTCAAAAGAAAATGAACTGTATCCGCTTATCAATACCAATTTCCATGAGAAAGCGAAAGAAGCAGAAAAGAAAAAACAGAAGCAGAGACAGGAGCAGCAGGAGAGCAATGACCGTATTGAGGAGATTATCTTACAGATGGCGGAACTTGCCCCGGTTACTGTCCGTGACCTTTTATCCGTATTGGAGATCACGCAGGAAGAAGCCGAAAAACAATTAAGTTTTCTATGCCAGCAAGGGTATCTTATAAAATCGGAAGAAGCAGGCAATATCCGTTATCAGAAAGCAGGCTGATGCTTATGGCAGTAAAAAAAGCAAAAGAAGCGAGTTTTAAAAAAATGGACAGTGCGTTTGCTACTTCCCAGAGTGCTATCCAGAAAGTGAAGAACACCGACCCTCTTAATGGAAATGAGGAACAGGAACAGGGGAACGAAAATGTCAGCATAGACCCTGCCCATTATCTTTCCAAAAAAGAAAAAAAAGAATGGAAAAGGCTGTCTTATACCGCAAAGCAGCGTTATATCAGGCAGGCAGAACGGCAGTTAAAACGGCAGAAAAAACGGAACGGGATTGCAAAGACAGAACCCAGTTCCGTTAAAGAAAAAGAAAAGCAGGCGGCAAAAATCTTTTCAAAGGAAAGAAAATATCAATCAAGTACATGGAAAGAACCTGTTGATAAAAAAGAGATCGGCAGCCATGGTGGAAATGGAGAGATCGCATCGAAATCAAGGGACAGCCGGGCAGCTATCCGTTCCCAGAGTACCGTTGCCGGAGGAGAAAAGGCAGTAGATATTGCTTCTTCTGCTTCCGCAGAAACAGCAAAAGCTGCAGGAAATGCTACAGCAAAAACAGTGGATACAGCAGCCGCATCTACGGGTGCTGGTCTGGCTGCACTGGTCGCAAAAAAAACGGCAGAAAATTTCAAAGAAATGCTGCAGCAGAAAAATACAGCGATCGAAAGCCAGAGGATAAAAACGCAGACGAAGTTATCCCAGCTCATCGAAGAAAATAAAACAGGTGCAGGAAGCCCTGGCGTGGCAGCTGTCGTAGTTACAGTGATGTACTTTGCTGCACAGATTGCCGTGACGATCTTTTTTGTTTTGTTGATCCTGTTAATACCGATCATTGTGATCGTATCTTTCCTTGGAATCATCATCACTTTGCTGTCAGGTTTTGCAGCCGCAGTAGATAATACAGATTATGCATCGGGTTCCGGGGCAAGTATTGTTGCGGTCGCTGTACAGGAAATAGGTTATCACGAAGGGGCAGGCAACCATACAAAGTATGGAGTGTATACAGGAACAGACGGAATGTCCTGGTGCCATGCCTTTGTTTCGTGGTGTGCGAATGAATGTGGGTTTATCGAGAGCAATATCATACCAAAGACAGCCGCCTGCGAGACAGGACGGCAATGGTTTATCCATAAGCAGCAGTATCAAAAAGCAGGAAGTTATACTCCACAGGCAGGAGATATTATCTATTTTGATAGAGGCGGGGTGGGAGAATCCCATCACGTTGGTATCGTTGAATATGTCGAAAATGGAATCGTACATACCATAGAGGGCAACAAAAATAATCAGGTCATGCGTGGACATTATGAACTTACTTATAAAGGCATCATGGGATACGGTACTCCGGATTATCCAGACGAGGGACTCACTTCCTCGACCGCATCAGAGATTTTATCAAAAGCACAGGAGATTGGTAAAATGATGGTGGAGGAAAAATGGGTGTATTCCAATACTGACCTGAAAGGTTCACTTGCAGCAGCAGAACAGTCTGCTAAGAGGACAAACTGTGCCCATGGAGTCTGTCTTGTGCTTCAGGAAGTTGGACTTCTGAAAAAGGGGCAGATATTCTTCGGAAATAAATCGGGAGAATTAAGCTGTAACGGAACGGTAAGAAAGCAGATTGAAAAAGGATTTGACATTATAAAAACTGGCGGGAAAAAATCAAAAGACCTCGACTTAAAGCCGGGGGATATTTGCCTTTTCAAAGGGCATACGAACATCTATGCCGGAAAAGATGAGAACGGTAAAACATACTGGTATGATTTTGGACGTGACCAGACAAAAGACAAAAAACCGGGAAGTGTTTTTGTAAAGTCTGTCCGTAAAGGTGAGATCAACTGGGCGGTCATCACAGTGATCCTCCGTGTAAAAGACCAGGATAGTTATGGCTCAGGAAAAACAATCAACATCCCATCGCCATACGGGGATAGTTTTACTTATATGGGATGGTCACTCATTACTTCAACAGGAAGTAACCAATATAAGCTGCGAGTAAAAACGGGAGAGCATTATGATGCAAATGGTTTCGGAAAGATTGGAGACAGATACGTGATAGCCTGCACGCCAACCTTCGGAAAGATCGGTGATGAGATAGATTTTGTATTAGCAAATGGCAGAGTCATACATGGCGTTATGGGTGATGAAAAAAATATGTCTGATGCAGGCTGCAACAAATGGGGACATGATGGTGGACACAGTGTCGTTGAGTTTGTTGTAAACAAATCCATGTGGTATCACACAGGAAAAACCGTCACGAGGTTTCATCCAGAATGGGCAAAAAGCCGGGTTGTTAAAGCAGTCAATCTTGGAAAAAATCATTTGAGATAATGATGAAAATGTGCCGAAATTCGGTACAGGAAAGGAGCAGGATGAAGAAAAAAATAGTGATATTTCTACTGGCAGTCTTTCTGGTTTTTGCTTTACTTGTTTCCGCTTTATGTTTTTTCGCTCCCAAAAAAAATCAAAACAGCAGGGAAAATATAACGGAACAACCTAAAACAGAAGACTCTGCAGAACAGACGGAAAAAGAAAAAAGAGAACAATATCATTTCACAAATCTGGAATATATCTATTATATAAATTCCGAAAATGAAACAGATTTTGAAGAACAGGCAGCAGAGTATGTTGAGAAAAATTATAAAAATGTACAATGGATCAATGCTCTTTCAAAGTATGATGATGATGTGTCGAGTAATGCAGGGACAGCAACTTTTTATCTACAACTAGATGATGATGATAATTCTATTATTCTTATTTCCTATGATAAGAGAAAAGAAATTTTTTCATTTGCCCCATATAAAAAGCAGATTGAAAATATTGAAGATTATGGAGGAATGCCACAGGAAAAAAATACAATGCAGGATGACGAAGAAGATTATAACGAGATTGGCACAGAGCCAATCAATCTTGGTAATCCACAGATTACCGACCAGGATAATTCATTAGAAGCAGTAGCCAATGAAAAAGAACTGTCACAGGAATTATTAAAATTTTTAGAGAAAGAAGGGGAAGAACGAAGAAATTTTTATGTTGCTTCTGTTGAAAATACAGGGAAGAAAAATTATAAAGCTGTACTGGATTTTGTAACAAAAAGAAGTGACGGAAAAAACATCATGGTAACTTTTGAAGATGGTACCTATACATTTTCACTAGAATAATACAGGGAGAGAAAAAGAAAGGCGGTGAAATTTTGGAGGAAGATTTCACATTTGCATACGAAAAATTTTTAATGGACTGTACACTTGGGTCTAAAACAAATCTGATTATCCGGGCTGAGGAAATCAATATTAAGCAAAAATTTTTTGAAAGATTAAAGAAAAAGTGCGGAGCCGAAGAAGCAAAAATCCTTTTAGAAAATGCAGGCGAAGCTGCAGATTCTTTTTATCTTTTCTTTCAAAATAAATATGCGGCACAGATGCAAAACTTATATGATAAGGCTGTGGAGGAATGGATAAATTCCTCTGGTCAGCATTGAAAGAAGGGGATGCAGATGCCGTTGGTTGTTGAAAGGGGGTTTTAGGGGTTTCCCCCCTAACAAGATGTATTTTGTGTGTACAAAATGCGTATCTTGCAATAAGCCTATCGGCTTATTTGTACCATTTTTGGTATAAATACCAGAATTGGTATGTAGGTAATACCAGAAATGGTATATGAAAAATACCGAAAATGGTACATGAATACCAAAAATGGTATATGCAAAAGTAAGAGAAATACCAGAAATGGTACATGAAAAACAACCTAAATACCAAAAGTGGTATACGGATACCCAAAATGGTATATGCGAAAGCAGAGGAAATACCAGAAATGGTACATATGTATTATGGAATAAAAACTAAACAATGTATAAGAAAGGTAAGGAATTGTGGAGGGAAAAATGGCAAAGCAGAAACATTTCCGTCTTCCAGAAGATGTTCTGGCGATGATAAATAATAGGGATAAAGAAATGTATCCTACAGAAAATGTATATATTACAGAAGCTGTACGGAACTTTTTTAAAAAAGAAGAAACGGAAAATGTTATGGATGAATTAGAAGATATACAGGATAAACTGGATAGAATTGAAAAAAAGCTTGAGGAAGATGCAAGCAAAAAAAATATTTCCTTTTCAAGCGATGCAGAGAAGAAAGAACTTTATGGAAAACCAGATTTCCTAAAATAAATTCTAAAGGATGGATGAGATGGATTGGATAAAGCAAATCATAGAATGCAAAAAAGAAAATTGGGTATCTCCCGGTTCTCTGGGGCAAAAGATTAAAAAAATCCGTATGCTGCGTAAGTACACACAAAAAGAATTAGGTGTGATGTGTGGCTTTTCTTTTTCATCTGCAGATGTAAGGATCGCACAGTATGAAAAAAATAAAAAAATTCCAAGAGAAAAAATCTTGAAAGATATGTGTAATGCTTTAGGAGTTGGTGAAGGTGCTTTGATCCATGCAGATATGCTTTCCTATCAGGAAATGTTTTACGCACTATTTGATATGGAAGATTTTCACGGATTGCACCCGGTTAAGAAAGAGGACGGATACTATTTAAAATTTGACAGCGATAGTATTATCAATGATTTTCTTGAAAAATGGTATAAGATGTATCGAAAATATCCATCACCAAGAGGAGATGATGATGAAGAAAAATATACACTCTGCCGTTATGAATATCCAAATCAGATTACAGAGGTGTCACAGTATGAATTATTAAAAAGGAAAGCACTGCAGGCAGAGGTAAAAAATCTACAAGCAAAAATAGATGCACTTGAAAAGAAAAACAAAGAAGGAGATTGATGAGATGGATTGGAATAAACAGATTGAAAAATTAGAGGATGAGCTTAAAAAATTAATAGAGAAAGAAAACAGACTTGCAGAAAGAAAAAAAGAGGTAGAAGAAAAACTGAGAAAAGCAAAAGAACAGAAAGAGAATGAAGAAAATAAACAGCTTGCAGAAATCGTTACGGAATATCTTGGACCGATGGATGCTAAAAAAATCGAAGATTTAAAAACAGTTTTGGATATGTACATGTCTGAATTTACTGAAGAAAAAGAATCAGAGGAAGAATCAATAGAGGAAAAAGAACAAGAAGGTGAGGACAAATAAGGAAAAGGAGATTCGACCTCCGGCTGACAGAAAAAGAGTATCAATTACTTTTAGCTAAAGCGGAGAATGACCCCGAAACAAAAACAAAAAAGGGAGAAAAAGCAAACACTTCTGCATATATACGGAAGTGTATTTTTTTACAGGACGATAATCCTGTCAGCTTGAAAAAAGAGTTAAAAACTCTTTCCTACCAAGTGCGTAAAATAGGAGTCAACATCAATCAGGTTGTTGCAAAAATTAATGCTGGTTATGGCAATCAGATTGATATTTATAATCTTGAAAAAGCATTAGAGCAGGTAAAGCATGAGATGAAAACGCTTAATGAGAAGGTAGAGGATTATGGCAATCACTAAGCTATCGAATATTGGAACACCACAGGGAGGTGGGGCGGCACATTTAAAAAATTGTATTTCGTATATCTTAAATTCTGATAAAACAGAGGGACTGGTTGGAGGAAATGCAGGAACTACTCCGCAGGAAGTTTATCAAGTAATGATGGATACAAAGCAAGAATGGGAAAAAGAAAATGGAAGGCAAGGCTATCATTTCGTTATCTCATTTCCACCGGGGGAAGCGACAAAAGAAGAAGCATATGCGGTAATAAATGATTTTTGCGAAGAATATCTTGGAGAAAATTTTGATTATGTGTTCTCTATTCACACTGATCAAAAACATATGCATGGACATATTGTTTTTAATTCTGTCAACCGAATGGATGGGTATAAGTACCGTTATGAAAAAGGAGACTGGGAAAAATATATCCAGCCAATTACAGACCGTGTTTGTGAAAAATATGGTCTGCCGCCACTGGTTTATGACCCACATAATAAGATAGGGAAATCTTATGCAGCACATTATGCAGAGAAAGAGGGCAGACCATCATCTGAAAAAATTATTAAGGCAGACATAGACTTTGTGATTGCTATGTCAGAAGATTGGAACGATTTTGTGAAGCAAATGGAAAGTCTAGGATATAAAATCCGTCAAGGGAAGTATGTGACATATATCCCACCCGGTTTTGAACGGGGACGGAGAGATTCCCGTCTTGGTACAGGATACAGGAAAGAAGAAATCCAAGAGAGGATTCAAAACAAAGGAAAGGAAAAGGGGGCAGAAAGTATTCTGTCCTCTAAATTGTCTAAGAAATATGAAAGAGAAATCTTTCAATATACAGAGACACTTACGATATTTCAGATTAAAAAAATCAAAATTTTTTATCAAGCAGGGCATTATCTTGAAGGGAAAAATCCTTATGCAGTAAATCAAAAAGATGTGCGGAAAAATGCCATTCGGATTAATGAGTTATATGAAGAATGCAAATACATTCTAAAAAACAACATTAAGACAGAGGATGATTTATTAGAAAAACAAAATGCTTTACTGGCAAAAGAGAAGCAGTTGATGAACCGCCGGAGTTCTCTCCGTTCAGTGGAAGATAAAGAAATGTTAAGGCAGTACAGGGCTTTGAAAAAACGTCTGTCTGATACTCCAGATTGGGATGACCGATTTGAAATATATCAAGAGGAATTAAATATGTTCTTGAAACAGATACCCGAAGGAATGTTAAAAGCTGGAGAAGAAAGACAGCAGATTAATGCAATACTTCGGGAAATCCGTCATGAAAAACGGATTGTAAACCGAATCGTTGAAGAAGAAAGAAGTCTGAATAAAGAGCAGAGGATTTCAAAAACAGAACGTACCGAAATTCGGCACAGGAGGTGAAAATAAATGGAACAAGAGGAGGAAAAAAATATCATCATAGAATTTCAGAGGAAGGTTTTGCAGGAAGCAAACTGTACGGCTGAAATGCTTGCCTATTTGGATGAGATAGATGACGATGTATTCCGGGAATACTACTGCATATGTGCATTAGATGGAATGACTGTGGAAGAGATACGTCGGATTGATAGCATTGCTGTTCAGGACTGGCGGGTTAAAATTAAACACATCAAAGAAGAACGGCTGAATTTTCTGGAAAACATATTCGTACCTAATTCAGAAATGCAAAAGCAGATTTCAGAGTTACATGATAAAGCTGGTAAGGTGTTTCAGGAGACGGAAGAATTAAGAATAACATTGAACGCTACATTGCAGCAGACGTTAGATATACAAAAAAATGCCCTTACGGAACAAAGGGAATCCTATCAAAACTCTTTGGCAGCAAAAGAGGAATTAATAAAAGAAAGAGATGAAAAGATACAAAGTCTAGTGAATGAGATAGAGCAGAATAAAAAAATATGGCAAACAGAAAAGAAGACACTTCTTTTACAGTTAGAAGAAAAAAAATCATCTGACGATGATAAGGAAGAGCAAAAAGAGGTACCGTCTAAAAAAGAAAATTCAGTAAGAGATGTAACCGAAAAAAAGAAACGCTGGCATTTTTTCAATAAAGAAGAAAAGAGATCGAAGGAGCCGGATAGATTTATTGAAACGTATCTGGCAGGCGATACATTTAATGAAGCACAAAAAGAATTCTTAATCAAATGTCTCGAAGAAGGTGACACTGTTGAGGAAATGAAAACATATGCTTCTGCAAGTCTTACTCCTGCAATGATGCAGAGATTAAGACAAGTAAGAAAGAAACGGAGGGGACAATAATGGTAAAGATAGAACAAACGGGTGGCAGGCTGACAGAGGAAGAAATCCTGCATGGAAAAGAAGATGCCTATGGAATCTATCAGGTTAACAGGAAAGGTGCAGGAAGAGATTATGCTTTCCTTTCTTTTGATTCTTTACGTTCAAAAGGAAAAGTACCAGAGCGAACAGAGTATCAGCTTGTTTACAGTGATATTTTAGGAGCAGATGAAAATAGAGACAGCCTGTTTACAAAATTTAATATTGCACACCCTGATGATTTTACAGGACATTCCCTCTCTGTAAGTGACATTATTTTGATAAAAAGAAATGGAAAAGTAAATGTCTCTTACGTGGACATGATAGGGTTTGTTCCGTTGCCTGATTTTTATAAAGAGCCGTCGTTAAGAGTAGTAGAACAGATAACAGAATCAACAAAGGGTTTTACAGCTGAAGGACACTTTGGAACATGGCATTCAATACAGATGCAGGAATTTCACAATGAGAAATTTTTTCAGATGCGGCATGATGAATTTGGAGAACAGGTTGCAGATATTATTGTAAATGAACAAGGACAGGTTATTGCAGAAGATTTATGGCATGGATTTAGTCCAGAAGCGATGAAATTGATCGGAGAATATTTATTAGACAAATCACTTCATGACAAAAAAGAAGCTGCCTATATCTTGTCAGCAGATAAAGGATACTTTCTCATCCATGAGACGGATGAAGGATATGATTATACTTTTTATGACCAGGAGTATCAGGAACTGGATGGAGGTATTTACGATAATCTGGATGTTTCCCTGAAAGAAGCCATAGAGGATATATTAAATGATGCTGGAGAAACGATTGAAAATATAAAAGAAACTGACTATGAAAAATTAGAACAGGAAATTGAAGAAGCAGAAGAAGCAGGATTATTAGAGTCAGTGATCCAGGAATCTAAAAGACGTTTACAGGAAGGAGATGTTGCTCTTACATCAGAAGTGTATTATGAGGAAAAATCTTTAAATGGGATGAGCCGGGCAGATATTGAGGAGATTGTCCTGTCGCAGGCACAGATCATATTAGATGAACTGGGATTACATGATGAAGTAGAGTTAATTGGAGCAAGAGTATACGGTTCACGCAGCAGGGAAGGTTTATACAGACCGGATTCTGATATTGATGTTGCTCTTAGTTATGAAGGGACAATAAGTGAGGATACGTTTTTTAATTATTTAAAAGAAGATATGTTATATGCCAGGAATATTCCAATAGATATTAATCCCATACGAAAAGAAAAATCCGGGACATTATCTGAATACATGCAACGGGCAGAATATTATCTGGATGAGATGGAGATTAAAAACTTTGCGATAGAAGTGGATTCTCTAGCACGTTCTTATGATAATCTGTATGTCTATAAAACGATGAGCCAGGAAGAAGCAGCAGATGCAATCACAGAAGATATTTTACACAAAAAATCGGATTATATTAAGGATTTTCTGAAAGCAACAGAAAAATCGGAAACAGAAAGTGATGTGAAAAAAGGAAAGGATATGTTTATCCAGATGGAGAAACTCGAAAGATTATCTATCTTTGGAAGAGAACCTGAAACGATACCAGAGGTTGATTTTTATGTCGCAGAATGTTCAGAGTTTCCGACACTGGGCGAATATTATGACGGTTTAACACTTGCTGAAGCAATCGCCATCTATGAAAAAATACCGGGCGAACGGCTTAATGGTGTAAAAGGAATCGGTATTGACCTGCATTTTCCAGATGACGATATGTATTCTGGAAAATGTGATCTACTGGCAGGCGGGAGAATCTGCCGGGAAATGTTAGATGCAGTTCCTCGTTACAAAGAAAACCGGGAGGTAAGAAAAGCCGTAAAATATCTGGAGAATCATTTTAATAAAAAAGAAGAGTTATCCTTATCAAAACCTAAAAAACAGGAACAGGCTCCAAGATTATAAAGGGGGGAATGATGTATGGCAATGACATTACCAACTGCAGAAGACCTGTTTGAAGAAACTGTCCGAAAAGTTTCTTCTACACCACAGGAATGGCTAAAGTTTTTAAATACAGCATCTCGTGTATATCAGTATACTTTTGATGCCCAGCTTATGATCTATGCCCAGCGACCAAATGCAATAGGATGTACAAGCTTTGAAAAGTGGAAACAAATGAATCACTATGTTAAAAGGGGAACACAAGGAATTGCCCTTATTGTCAGAAATAGCGAAAATAGAAAGCTTCGTTATGTATATGATTATAGTGATACAGGGGTGGCTTCCAATGTTCCAGAAACCGATATAAGAAAACCTTATATCTGGAGTTTGGGAGAAGACGGGCAGGAAGATTTATGTGACTATATTAATAATAAATACGATATACGACCACAAAATAAAGATTTAGGTTTGGTATTAAAACAATTAATAGAAGAAACGGTTAATGATGTGATAGATGATGAAATATCAGAAATCTTGAAGGAAAAACAAGGGTCTTATCTTGAAGATTTAGATATAGATACTATCCGCAAAGAATATCGGGAGTTATTTATTCATTCTGCCTGGTATATGCTTTTAAGACGATGTGGGATAGAACCCGGAGACTATATGTATTTAGAGGATTTTCGGGCAATTACTGATTTTAATAATATCAATGTGATTTCTTGTTTAGGAACACCTGTAAGTGAGCAATGTTCTTTTGTATTGAAAGATATATCCCGGTATTTGTGGCAGAAAAATTTACAAAAAAACAGAGCAGAGTCTATTGTACAAAGCAATCAAAGGGAATATAATAAAGATAATAAAACACAGGAACAAAAGAGAGGGGTGAACAGAAATGACGTTGACATACACAAAGAAGGAGGACGGACTGCTGTATCCGGATCTGGAATTAAAGGAAGCTCCGAAGGGATACATCGGGAAATACGGAGTAATGAGAGCCGATTATCTGGAGCAGCATCGGAAATCAAGGTATACGGCGATGATGATGACCGGGGAAATCAATCAACATATGATAGACATTCAGAAACAGGCAGAGGAGAGAATGGACGAACTGATGCCAGAACTGATGAAGATAGCAGGAGCAACAGAGGAACTGAAGGCAGCCGATCAGATGAAGTGGGTCGGACTCGTAAACAACTGCAAACAGCAGGCGGAGGAGATAATCAAAGAAGAGATTATATACAGTTAAGCCTTTTCCCGGAAAATCCACAAGAGCAAGCTGAGTATGGAACAGCAGCAGGTAATACACCTGCTGCTGTTTTTGCATTCCCGGATAACTATATTGATGAATGTCTGAGAACAGGTGGTAACAATGAACTTTCGTTAGAGTATGTCCTGCTTGATCTGGCACAGGAAAACCCTCAAAAAATACTTGCAAAAGATTTAAAAGAAAACTGGAAAGGTGGAAAAGGGCTTGCAATGCCAGACGGCATAAAAGTGAGTGTCTGGTATAACGAAGAAGGGATTTCTTTTCGCAGAGGCAATGGTGCAAGAAAGAATCCTGAAAGGCTGTTATCATGGGAGGAAGCTGCCGAACGGATAGAAATTCTTTATAGAAAAGGGCAGTTTACCACAAGAGAATTATCAGAAAATGCAATAAGTACGATTCGGGAAGAAACGGCAGGACTTATTGCATTTTTTTATAAAGAAGATATGGGACAGTCCCGATGGGGAAACATCCATAGTGAAGCTGTCATATCAATCATTGAGGAGTTAAAAGCGACTGCCAGTATAAAAAAGTTATACGATGAGATTTCACTTTTTGGAACAGCTAGAGCAGGTAGCATAAGCCAATGGCAGGAAAAAAGATGTGAGAATCTGGCAGAGAGACTCTATAAGTTAGGGAATCTGTCTCCTCTTGTTCCACAAAATGTACAGGAAATAGCTCCAATGGTATTTATCACAGCAGATGAGATAGATAGATTATTGCAGGAAGGAGGTATTGTTGAGGGAGGAAAAAGAAGAATACTTTCTTTCTATCAACAGGAGCCTGCGCCGGATACCAAAACAGCAATTAATTTCCTGAAACAGGAGTATGGTATGGGAGGTCATTCCCATTCTATATCAGAAAGCCGGAATTCAAACGAATGGCACGATGCCAAAGGATTTCATTTAGAAAAAGGAAACGTACAAAAGAAACTGACATGGAAAGAAGCAGAAAAACGTATCCGTACTTTAATAGAAAATAAAGAGTATCCGTATATACATCAGGAAGCAAAAACAGAAACAAGGGAGAACGTGCCGAATTTCGGTACACAGGAAGAAAAAAGGCAGATACCATTCAGTTCCAGATTGATTTCTCTGAACATGATATTTTAAGCCACTATGATAAGGAAAAGAAAGCCTATGTTACTGCTAAAATGTCTTTTGCGGCAGCAAACAGACTGTTTGCGGAGTTAGATGAACAGGAGATGGAGCAGCAGGAGAATGAGGGAGAAGGTTATTCTTATTACAAGACGGCATTTTCTATTTATGCAATTATAAATGGAGAAGAATATTCTTTCCAGGGAAGATATGACATAGGAAGTGAAGGAAAGTCCCTGATAGAACATATCCAGGAATATTATGATTACTGTCTGTCCCCAGATTGTATGTATAGACAATACTGGGAGGAAGATGGCATATTAGAGGAAAAGATAGAACAACTCACAAAGTATAATGAAAACTTTTTGCCGTATCTTGAAAACCACTTAGACCTGACACCTGTAGAACGGAAACAGATCACTGCGTTGATACATAAAGAAGAACCAGAAGTTTTACAGGATAAAAAGTATGAGATTATGGATACAGGTCGCATAGACTTTCCATTTGATGTACAGGAATGGACAAGGGAAAATAACGAGTTTGTTTTTTCTGGACGTAATAAATACTGTAAAAGCAGGAAAGAAGCCAGTGCATGGATAGAGGAACAGCAAAAAGAATCAAATCTTATTGAGGTGGCTGTTGAAAGCAGCGAAGATTATGAAGATATTGCAGGTTCTTTTGTCACAGCAGTCGATACGGAAGGAAACAGAAAGCCTGTTTATCGTCTGATACAAAAGGGGAATGACGGGTTAGAAACGTATCTTTCAGAAACGCTTCTCTTTTATAGTGAAAAGGAAGCAAAAAATTATATTAAAAGTCATGCAGATGAGATAAGAGAGATCAGTTATGATGAAATGATAAACTGGGCTGCAGAAATAAGAGAAGACAGGATTGCAGCAACAGAACTTCAGGAAGAAATCTTAGATACGGATAATATAGCGATTACCCCTGTCTCTGAAAACATGGGGCAGAATTATCATATTTCAAAAGAAGAACTGGGAACAGGAACAATCCGTGAAAAATGCTGGAAGAATATCCTTGCGATCGAAACGGTAAAACAGTTAGAAAAGGAACAACGGCAGGCAACAAAAGAGGAACAGAACATACTAGCAGATTACGTTGGATGGGGCGGGATCGCAGATGTCTTTGATGTGAAGAAACCACAGTGGCAGGAAGAACGGGAACGGGTACAGACTGCCCTTACTCCAGAGGAATACCGTTCTGCAGAAGAATCCGTGTTAAATGCCCATTATACGCAGCCACTTATCATTAAAGCAATGTATCAGGTATTAGAAAATATGGGATTTAGCCGAGGAAGGATATTAGAGCCTTCCTGTGGGATTGGGAATTTCTTTGGTCTTGTTCCAGAAGATATGGATGGTTCTACTTTATATGGTGTTGAATTAGACCGAATGAGTGCAAAGATAGCAGGCTACCTTTATCCTGAAGCAAATATCCAGAATATAGGATTTGAACGTACCAACTATCCAGATGGATACTTTGATGTAGCGATCGGAAATGTACCATTTGGAGATTACCGGGTAAATGACTCAGTTTATAACAGTCATGGATTTTTAATCCATGACTATTTTTTTGCAAAAACTCTGGATAAATTACGTGCTGGTGGTGTTGCTGCGTACATCACAACAAAAGGTACAATGGATAAAGAAAGTACAAAAGTCAGGGAATTTCTTTTTAAGAAGGCAGAATTACTGGGAGCTATCCGTTTGCCTAATACGGCATTTAAAAATGCCGGAACGAAAGTAACTGCGGATATTTTATTTCTGCAGAAACGGGAAAAAGAAATAGAAAATCCTGAATGGATCGCTGTTACAGAAGATGCACAGGGATTCCGTATAAACAGCTATTTTGTACAACACCCGGAAATGATATTGGGAACAATGCAGGAAATATCAGGACCATATGGAATGGAAACTACTTGTGTAGAAAAAGAGGGAGTTCCTTTAGGAGAACGGCTGCGGGCTGCTATATCACATATCACAGGACATATACCTGAAAGAGTGGAAGAAGAACGTGCCGAATTTCGGTACGGGGAAGAACAGTCGACAGATGCACCCGATGCTTCCGAGGTACGGATGTACAGCTATGTACTATCTGACACGGGAGAGGTTTATTATAAAAATGAATCTGGTCTGGAACAAAAAGAGACAGCGAAAACAGCAAAAGCACGTATCACAGGTATGGTCGCAATAAGGGACTGTGTCCGTGAACTGATTCGATTGCAAATGGAGGAAACAGAGGATGCAGATACAAAGATTTCTGCAGAGCAGGCAAGGCTCAATGCGCTTTATGATTCGTATACTGCCAAATGGGGGCTGTTAAATAGTACGGCAAACAAAAGGGCTTTCTCGGAAGATTCCTCATATCCCCTGTTATGTTCTTTAGAGAAATTAGATGAAGATGGAAACCTTGACAGAAAAGCGGACATGTTCACGAAACGTACTATCCGAAAGAGCGAAACGATCACTCATGTAGATACTGCAAATGAAGCATTGGCAGTATCACTGGAGGAAAACGGAAAAGTTGACCTTGCTTTTATGTCAGGTCTGTGTGGAAAATCTGCTGAACAGATCACAGAAGAATTAACGGGAGTTATCTTTAAAAATCCGGATACGCAGGTATGGGAAACGGCTGATGAATATCTGTCGGGAAATGTTCGGGAAAAACTGCGTGTAGCAGAGAGAATATCAGAAAATGATACCGGCTATAAAAGTAATGTAGAAGCATTAAAGAAGGTACAGCCAAAAAAACTGGATGCTTCCGAGATTGAAGTCCGTTTGGGAACGATGTGGATTCCTCTGGAAGTATATGACCAGTTCATGAGAGAAACTTTCCAGCCACCACAATATATTAAAGATATAATCAAGCTGCAGTATTCCAAATATACAGGAGAATGGAATATCGAAGGAAAAAACACGGACAGAAGTATTTTAGTAACAAATACTTACGGAACAAAAAGGGCAACGGCATATCGTTTACTGGAAAGTTCTTTGAACCTGAAAAATATCCAGATATTTGATACTTACACGGATACAGAAGGAAAAGAACATAGAGAATTAAATAAAAAGGAAACGATATTAGCCAGCCAGAAACAGGATATGATAAAAGAAAAATTTAAAGACTGGATTTTTCGGGATAGAGAACGGCGGGAAATGCTGGTTTCTATTTATAACGAAAAATTCAATTCAGTACGTCCAAGACAGTTTGATGGAAGGCACCTGGAGTTTCCTGGCATGAATCCAGAGATCACTTTGAAACCTCATCAGAAAAATGCAATCGCCCACCAGCTTTACGGCAGAAATACCCTGCTCGCCCACTGTGTAGGAGCAGGTAAGACGTTTGAAATGGCTGCTGCTGCAATGGAAGCAAAACGTATCGGACTTGCTCATAAATCCCTGTTTGTCGTGCCAAACCACCTTACAGAACAATGGGGAGCAGAATTTCTTACTCTATATCCTGCTGCCAATATTCTTGTGGCAACAAAAAAAGATTTCCGCCCGGAAAACCGAAAAAGATTCTGTGCGAGGATTGCAACAGGCGATTACGATGCGATTATCATCGGTCATTCTCAGTTTGAAAAAATCCCTCTTTCTGCAGAAAGACAGCGTGCTGTTTTAGAAAGCCAGATTGATGAGATTGAAATCGCTATCACACTGGCAAAAAAAGAGCAGGGAGAGAACTATACTATCAAACAGATGGTGAAAAGCCGGAAAAGTTTAGAAGTAAGGCTGGAGAAATTGAATGAAAAGAAAAAAGATGATGTTGTTACTTTTGAAGAATTAGGTGTAGACAGGCTGTTTGTAGATGAATCGCACGGTTTCAAGAACCTATTTTTGTATACAAAAATGAGAAATGTTGCCGGGGTTGCACAAAGTGAATCCCAAAAATCAATGGATATGTACAATAAATGCCGTTATATGGATGAAATCACAGGTGGAAAGGGAATCACTTTTGCAACAGGTACTCCAGTTTCAAATAGTATGACAGAATTATATACTATCCAAAGATACCTGCAGTATGACCGTCTGCAGGAAATGGAGTTAGGAATGTTTGATAACTGGGCATCTGCATTTGGGGAGACGGTAACGGCTCTGGAATTATCGCCAGAGGGCAGTGGATACCGTATGAAGACCCGTTTTGCGAACTTCTTTAACCTGCCGGAATTGATGTCTGTTTTTCAGGAAGTAGCAGACATACAGACTGCCGACATGTTACGGCTGCCTGTTCCGGAAGCAGAATATGAAAACATCGTACTGCCTGCAAGTGAAGAACAAAAAGAAATATTAGAATCCCTGTCAGAACGTGCGGACAGGGTAAGAAACCGGGAAGTAGATCCATCGGAAGATAACATGCTCAAGATTACGACCGATGGACGTAAACTGGCATTAGACCAGCGTCTCATAAATGATATGCTCCCAGATACGGAAAATAATAAAGTTTCTGCCTGTGCAGAAAAATGTTTTGAGATATGGAAGGAAACAAAAGAGCAGAGGTCAGCACAGCTTATCTTTTGTGATTCTTCTACACCTAAAAAAGATGGGACGTTTAATGTCTATGATGCCCTGAAAGAAAAACTGATGCAGAAAGGAGTACCAGAACAGGAGATTGCTTTTATCCATGATGCCAATACGGATGTACAGAAAGCAAAACTCTTTACAAAGGTACGTTCTGGACAGGTACGTTTCCTGCTCGGTTCCACTTCGAAAATGGGGGCAGGAACCAATGTACAGGACAAACTCATCGCTCTGCATCATTTAGATGTGCCGTGGAGACCTGCGGATATAGAGCAGCAGGAAGGACGTATATTAAGGCAGGGAAATCAAAATGAAAAAGTGAAGATATTCCGTTATATCACAGAAAATACGTTTGATGCCTATTCCTGGCAGCTCATCGAGAATAAACAGAAGTTCATTGGACAGATCATGACTTCAAAATCCCCAGTCCGTTCCTGTCAGGATGTGGATGAAGCTGCCTTATCTTATGCAGAGGTAAAAGCCCTGGCAACGGGAAACCCTAAGATTAAGGAAAAAATGGACCTGGATATACAGGTAACGAAGTTAAAGATGCTGAAAGCAAACTATGAAAGTAATCTGTTCCGGCTTCAGGATGCGATTGCGGTAGAATACCCACAGCAGATTGCAAAATATGAGGAACTGAACGCAGCGTATGAAGCAGACATAGCCCATTTAGATACTGCCATGAATACGCCTTTTTCCATGGAGATACATGGGATCACTTATGATAATGAAAAGACAGCAGGTGAGATTCTTGTACAAGCGTGTACCAAAATGAAAAAGGAACATACAGATGCCGCAGACATCGGGACTTTTAAGGGATTCAAAATGAAGGTCTCGTATTCTCTTTTTGATAATAGTTTTTATGTAAAGCTGACAAGAGAATCCTCCGTTACTGTCGAAGTAAAGAAAGACCCTGTACGCAACATAGAACGTATCCTTACGGCATTAAGAAAAATGCCAGGACAAAAAGATGTTGCAGAAGAACGGCTGGAAGGGGCAAGACAGCAGCTTGTTCAGGCAAAAGAAGAAGTAAATAAACCTTTTGAAAAGGAAAATGAATTACGGTCTGTACAGGAACGTCTGACGAAAATAAATACAGAACTGGATATGAAACCAAAGGAAGAACCGAAAAAGATGATTAAGAAGGAGGAACTGAAAAAATGTCTGTAAGATTAGAAAAAATGGGAGAATGTATCCTGCGATTAAGAGAAGAACGGGGATATAGTCTGGAAGAATTAGCCGGACTCACGTTGTCATCGCCGGATGAATTAAGAAAGATTGAGAGTGGTACACAACAGCCGGACAAAATGACACTTACCCTTTTAAGCAATGTTTTAAATGTATATCCTGACAGTCTGCAGAACGGAGAGATTCATTACCGTGCTTCACAATCCAATCTGATAAATCTTATGAAGGAAACATTAAAGTATCTGGAGGGAACAGAAGAATATAACAAAGAGATTGAGGAACATATGGAAAAGCTGCAGAAAGAATATGATATACAGCGAGAGGAAAAGCAGGAAAAAGAAAAGACGGAACAGCCAGAAAAAGAAGAACAGGTATTACCGAAAAGAGAGCCGGAAAAAGCTGCACCCAGATTATAAATAAAATGTGCCGAATTTCGGTACGGATAGGAGATGGATAAGATGGAAGATAAAAGCAGAGAAGTCGTAATGGCAATTTCTAACGCAGCAAGGTATATGGACCCATTTTTTAAATTAACAGCAATGGGGACAGTGCTGTTGATTCAGTATTTTGCCCGCATGGTAAAGGAAAAAAAGCTCAAGGTAACTGAATTTACTGACTTTCAGAAATTTCTCAAAGCAACAGATGGAAAATATGACATCATGAACGTCCCGGAGATTCCAGAAGGACAGTTATCAGAAGAATTAGATGCACTGGGTATCCATTATATGGTATTACCCGATCTGGAAAAAAATGATGGGATGCTGCAGGTAGCAGTCTACCAGCCAGACAGGGAAAATTTTGGAGCATGGTATCAACGGCATATCCTGTCGCAGATGACAGGAGGGGAAAAAGATTTACAGCAGTTAAAGAATCTTACTTCTGGAAAAACAACAATCATTTCCTTCCCTCTTGAAGAGGAAGAAGAAGTGGTAAAGGAAGATTTTGAAAAAATGGGGATAAACTATTCCCAGCTTCCAGACCTTCACGTTGGGGATGGTGAGATACAGGTTGTTGTAGCCAATGCTGACCTCCCTAAAGTCGAATCATGGTATAAATTATATCGGGAAGATTTATTAAAAAAGGGTATGATAGATGTGCCTGCTATGAAAAAAATGTCGATGGACAATTATATGCAGACAGGACAGCAGACAGAAGCAGAGTATATTGATACGGCTTCGCCTGAATTAAAAGCAGCGAATGCAAAGTATGAGGGAAAACAAAAAGGAAGAATAGAGCAACAGATAGAAGCAGCCGAACACAATGCCATGAGACAGGAATCCTCAACAGCATATCTGCGATATATCAATGACCCATCATATATCCCGGTCAGTATTGATAAAAGAACACTGGTTGAAAAATCAAATGTGATAAATAAGGATGGGCTGGAGAGATATAACCAGTTCTCGTGCAGGATACCAGGTACATACGGTAAAAATGAAAAGCAACTGGTCATTCCTAATGAACAGGTTTTTGAAAAGCAGAATGGCTCTTATATTGCTTTCCTGCAGAAAGATGAATCTCCGTTTGTTTTTGATGTGATAACAAAACAGGTAGACCATGAGATGAGAAAACTGACAGGAGAAGAATTTGTAAAACGCTATTTTGATAAAGTAGATAAAACTGTTGAACGAAAAGTGACATCATTACAAAAATATAAGGAAAACACAAAGGCGAAAGATTTAAGTGATCTAAAGATAAAGATGCCGACTCCGCCGATCAAATCAAAATAATGTGCCGAATTTCGGTACAAAGAACAGGCAGTGATGCTATGCTGCCTGTTCTTTTTTATAGAAAAGGAGAAAGATTTTATGACACAGAAAAGAAAACCACCCTGGGGGATGTTTCTTATCGGCTTAGTTCTTGTACTTCTTGTTTCCTATTATGCAGCAGGGCTTTTTTCGCTGGATGGTGTGACAATGCAAAATTATCAGGATAAATTGACGTATATATTGTTGCACCCTTTCCGTAACTGGTTAAACAGTAAGACATCAGCAGTCATGGGGATTGCCCTGGTCGCATGGGCAATGTTTGTCTGTTATTACCTTACCTATTACCGTAATTTTCACCCGGATGCAGAACATGGTGTTGCAGAATGGGCAGACGTTGCTAAGACAGCAAAAAAACTCTATGGAAAAGGAGAAGAACCAGTTACTTTACTTAGTAAAAATATCAAGGTGAACGCAAAAGCCTTACCAAATATGCACATCCTTATCTTAGGAGGCTCCGGCGATGGAAAAACAACCTCTCTTTTGATACCGAATATCCTGCTTGCCAATATGACGAATATCATCTTAGATGTAAAAGGTGACCTGTTGAAAAATTACGGGGGATACCTGAAAGAAAAAGGTGTGACAGTAAAAAGCCTTAACTTTAAAGATATGTTACAATCTGACCAATATAATCCATTTGTATATATAGATAATTATACCGACATGGTAGAGCTTATCACAAATATCCAGACATCAGTAAAACCGCCAGATGCCCAAAAGGGTGACCCGTTTTGGGATGACGGTGTTGGTCTGTATCTGCAGTCTCTCTTTGAATATGAATGGCTTCAGGCGAAAGAAGAAAACCGTGTTGCATCCATGCCAGGGATTTTGGAACTGGTAAATAGGGAAACACAAAAGATAGATGAGGAAGGGACAACACAGTTACAGCAGGATATGTACAGATTACAAGAGAGGTATGGAGTAGATTATCCACCTGTGCGGGATTATAGAAAACTGAAGGAAGGAGCATCGGAAACAGTCCGTTCTATCGTTATCATGGTAAATGCACAGTTACGCCTTTTTGAAATCCCAGAAATCAAGAGAATCTTTGAAGGAACTGACGATATAGATATTCCATCACTTGGATTAGGAGTAGAGGGAAATCCAGAAAAAAAGACTGCCCTTTTTCTTGTTATGCCATCAGGGGATTCTTCCTATAATCTTTTTATCAATATGTTCTACACACAGTTATTCACTGTTTTAAAACGTATCGCAGATGATCGGAGAGATGGACAGTTACCTATCCATGTGCGGTTATGGGCAGATGAGTATTACGCTGGTCCAAAACCTTTAAACTGCGAAACGCTTCTGGGAGAGATACGAAGCAGAAATATGTCCATTGTTCCTATTTTGCAGGATATAGCACAGATAAAGACCTTGTATCCAAATGATAAATGGGAAATATTCACGGGAAACTGTGCAACAACGGTATTTCTCGGCAGTGGTGCTACTGCACATACAACACATCAGTGGATATCTGATATGTTAGAGGATATGACGATTGACAGCCGTTCCGAAAATTTAGGACATTCGCAGGGAGGAGGAAACCTGCAGATGAGCAAGGGTGGAATGAAGTTAATGACTCCGGGACAGGTCAGCCGGATGCCGAAAAATGATTGTATCCTGTTTCTGAAAGGAGAAAGACCAATCTATGATAAGAAAAACTGGTCATTTGATACAGAAGTATTTAAAGAAGCACAGGAGATAGCAGGGAAAAATGGTTATAAAAATCCTGTATATGTATCGTATGATGAAGAAAACAGGCAATACACTACAACCCGTTTCGAATCAAGACTAAATTATATCTCACAGGAAGATTATGAATTTTATGAAGAAAAAGCCAAGACGGATGATAACATACAGACATTCCAGATAGACGAAGATGCTTTTCTATATCTTAACTTCAACGAAACTCCGCAGCCAAGCCTTCGGGAGTTAGAGAAGATGGTGAAAAAGATACAGGTTTCAGAAAACAGTGAAGATGATGAAAATGAGGAGGACGAAAAGAAAGAAGATACTGTGCAGGATAGAAAAAAATGGGATTTATCTGGAGATATTATGGACTGTTTTCAGCGATATTCCAGTGAACTGTCGCAGGAAGAGCAGGAGGAAATCATAAAAGGTATCGAAGATGGCTTAACAGATCAGGAGATAAAGAGATATTTTGCCTTGTACGGAGCAGATAAAATGCAACAATACAGAAGGGTTCTCACGGCAAGAAAAAACAGAGGGTAGATACAAAAAAGCAGAAAAGACTTTAAGTCCTTTCTGCTCTTTTTTATCTCCTCTCTCCTAAATCTCTTTACGCCTGTCAACATGAAAAAATAAAATGTGCCGAATTTCGGTACACAAATAGCAAAGCATAATATATTTAAAAATTTAAATTTTTCCTCATAGAATTTATATAAAAATCCTTGATTAAAGAAATATTTGCGTTATTATTTTAAGACAAATGAATCAGGAGAATAACGATTAAAAAAGCCCCGGAAACAAATTGACATGTACTATTAAAGTAAGATATACATGTAGTACAAATGTAGGTATAGGCATAAAATTAAGGTGGGAATAATTTATGGGGAAAAAATGGAGACAATTAAAATATGAAGATAGATTAAAGATATATGCCTGGTTGCAGGATAAAACATCGGTTGCAACTATTGCAAAAAGGTTAGGTGTCTGCCGTCAGACAATCTATCGTGAAATAAAACGAGGGGAATTTGTAAAAAGAAATACGGATTACACGGAATCAACGGTATACGATCCATATGTTGCAGAGGAACATTATCAAAAAAAATTAAAGGAACGTGGACGAAATCTAAAAATAGGCAGTGATTTAAAGTTGTTACATTATATAGAAAAAAAGATAGTAGATGAAAAGCGTTCTCCGGCGGCTGCCTTACATGAAATAAAAAAAGAAGGAAAAGAATTTACAGTTACATTAAGTACCAATACTATATATAGTTACATAAAGAAAGGTATCTTTTTAAATATAACGATGGAAGATTTGCCGGAGAAGAAAAAGCAGCACAAAAAGAAAAAAGTAAAGGTACAAAAGAGAGTGCAGGCGGGGGATAGCATCAGCCAGCGTCCAGAACATATTGATTTCAGGGAAGAATTTGGTCATTGGGAAATGGATACGGTTGTAGGTCCTCAAGGTAAATCCAAAAAAGTCATGCTCGTTTTAACGGAGAGAAAAACAAGAAAAGAAATCGTGTATCTGATGCCTGACAGAAAGGCACAAACAGTTGTAAAAACATTAAACATGATTGAAAGAAAGTATGGAGAGCGATTATTCCGTGATGTATTTAAAACAATTACAGTAGACAATGGAGTAGAATTTTCTGATGCAGAAGGTCTGGAAAAATCGAGAAGAAATAAAAAGAAAAGAACGAAAGTATATTATTGCCATCCATATAGTAGTTGTGAACGAGGTTCTAATGAAAATGCAAACCGACTAATCCGACGTCATATACCAAAAGGAGTTAATTTTGATAAGAAAAGTAAAACCGAAATCAAGGAAATAGAAACATGGATAAATAACTATCCTCGTAAGATATTTGAGTATGATACAGCAGAAAATCAATTTATTAATGAAATGGAAAAATTAACAGGATAAAGCTAAGAGGTGCATATAGAAAATGGCTGCCGGAAGACAGTCTTTTTTCTATGCACTTTTTTAAAAAAGATGACAAAAATAATTGTAATTGAAGCCGAATTATGTCATTATAAATAATGAATAACAGGTAAACAATGTTAAAAATTTTTTTGAAAAAATGTTGCAAAAAAACTTGACATTTTCGGGGGGAGGATGTCACCCATGTTTATGTCTGGAAACTTTTTTTGGTACAGGGTCTTTTGTTGTGAGAAACTGCACAGCTATTCCTAAAATGCAAAGCGCAAGTGTTAACGTTGCACTTGAGTTTGTGGAAGAAAACTTTGTAATTCCCATATATTCTGCAACACCGGGAAGAAGCCCGGCAGCGGAAGAACCGCATACGATTGCGGAAGTAAGGATAATAACCGGACGCATATATTTTACAGCAAGTACGCCAACAATAAGCCCGGCAATTATGTTAATAAAGAACTGGATATCTCCTTCAAATGAAAATAATGTACCTGCAGCACTAAATGCAAAGGTAAAACATAGGATGAAAATTCCTATCCGGTAAATCCACAGGGCAAGAGCTGCAATGACCGCACCGCCAAGAATAATGCAGAGAACGGATGCAAAACCTTCGACATGAAGAAGTTGGGAGGCAGCTGTCTGACCGATAAAGAGTCCGATGATGAAACCGGTAATACTCATAAAAACTTTGGACAGTTTATAACCAAAGAAACATCCAAGAAGAGCAAAGACAAGAGCAATTACAGAGCCAACAATCTTATAGGTGGTGTCGGCTTCGGTTATGAGTCCGAGAAAACCATTATTAATAAAACTATTCAGGCTGTCGCTGCTTCCGGAATTCAATGGAAGGGTGCCTATCAGGGAGCTGTAGTCAATATTTAACAGGGACAACATAAAAATACCTTCTTTCGTGTTAAATTAAAAAAATTTAGATTGTTTTTCATTTTTTATTAATGATGTTATTTTAAATTCTGCTTGTGCTGATTTTTAGCTTAACATAATAAAGTATATTCTGCAATTTATTTCAGATAGAGTATTTTATAGATTTTTACGTGAAAAGATGATATGATAATACGAGTTGATTTGTAACTGTTTAAAGTTACATTTTAAAGTTACATTGTATAGATTGGGAAAGAGAGGAATTAGAGATGTCAAAGATTAGAACAAGATTTGCACCAAGTCCTACAGGAAGAATGCATGTCGGAAATCTTCGTACTGCTTTATATACGTATTTGATCGCAAAGCATGAAGGTGGAGATTTCGTTTTAAGAATAGAAGATACAGATCAGGGACGTTATTGTGAGGAAGCACTGGGTATTATTTACCGTACTTTAGAGGCAACAGGTTTAAAGCATGACGAAGGTCCGGATAAAGATGGCGGATTTGGCCCTTATGTTCAGAGTGAACGAGTGGCATCCGGTCTTTATATGGATTATGCAAAGAAACTTATCGAAAAAGGCGAGGCATATTACTGTTTCTGTGATCAGGAAAGATTAGATTCTTTAAAACAGAACGTAGGTGGAAAGGAAATCAGCGTATACGATAAACACTGCCTGCATCTTTCTAAAGAAGAAGTGGAAGCCAATCTGGCAGCAGGCAAGCCATTTGTCATTCGTGCGAATATGCCGAATGAGGGCGAGACTACATTCCATGATGAGATTTACGGAGATATCACACAGCCGAATGAAGAGCTTGACGATATGATCCTTATCAAATCTGACGGATATCCAACATATAACTTTGCCAATGTAGTAGATGATCATCTGATGCAGATCACACATGTTGTAAGAGGAAATGAATACCTTTCTTCTGCACCAAAATACACACATCTTTACAAGGCATTTGGATGGGAAGAACCAAAGTATATCCATTGTCCGTTAATTACAAATGAAGAACATCAGAAGCTTTCTAAGCGTTCAGGACATTCTTCTTATGAGGATTTAATCGAGCAGGGATTTGTTCCGGAAGCAGTCGTAAACTTTGTAGCCCTTCTTGGATGGAGTTCACCGGACAACAGAGAAATCTTCTCTTTAGAAGAGTTAGTAGAAGCATTTGACTATAAACACATCAGTAAGTCCCCGGCCGTATTTGATATGGTTAAGCTTAAATGGATGAACGGAGAATATTTAAAAGCAATGGACTTTGATACTTTCTACGAAATGGCAGAACCTTACATCAAGGAAGTCATCAAGAAAGATATGGATTTAAAGAAGATTGCAGCACTTGTTAAAACAAGAATTGAAGTATTCCCTGAAATCAGAGAGATGATCGACTTCTTTGAAGAAGTTCCGGAATACGATGTAGATATGTACACGAACAAGAAAAATAAAACAAATGCAGAAAAGTCTTTACCAGTATTACAGGAATTACTTCCAGTAATCGAAGCACAGGAAGACTTTACAAATGATGCATTATATCAGATGCTTCGTGGATTTGCAGATGAAAATGGTTACAAGCCAGGCTTTGTTATGTGGCCAGTGCGTACCGCTGTTTCCGGAAAGCGTATGACTCCAGGTGGAGCAACCGAAATTATGGAAATCATCGGAAAAGAAGAAACAGTAAGCAGAGTGAAAGCAGCAATTGAGAAATTATCTAAATAATAATTGCGGGGACACAGACGCTACTTTAGTAGAAGATATTGAGCTGAATTGTATGGAGTCTTCTAAAGAAAAAAGAAT
>ENA-OPXH01000750-OPXH01000750.1-human-gut-metagenome-genome-assembly--contig:-NODE-750-length-26811-cov-2.942518_pt1 | contig 26811 bp, 29 predicted proteins | sample MGYA00241521_ERZ502034 | MGnify/ENA primary metagenome ERZ502034 (study PRJEB25962, sample SAMEA2042103) | human gut metagenome | biome: human gut; feature: human-associated habitat; material: faeces... | reverse complement strand
CTCCTTTGCATAAGCGTACTTTTTCTCTTTTTATCAATGCGTTTTCGGTTTTATTCAGAAGCCGGATCGGCGTTAGTGTTCCATCGGTTTCCACAATGAAGATTTCTTTCATATCCGGGGAATAGCGCAGGCGGATACGCTGACGTGCAAAACGATAATCAACCTCGTATTCGGTCTGATCGATGACGATCACACTGTCAGCAGATACCCGGCGTTCAATCTCAAGAAGGAAATCCTGGCGGATTTCTTCCTCGGTAAGCCTGCGGATCTGCTCCGGTTCTGAAAAGAAACGGTCCTGCGGGGACAGTCCACGAAGGGAAGAATGGGGAGATTGGTTGTATTTCTGGACAAAAGCGTACAGGCTTCCCCTCAGTTCTTCCAGTGAATGGAAATCCCGCATATCAAGGGATGCCATCCACTGATCCTTCATGGTTCGGAACCAGCGCTCGATCTTGGCTTTTCCGGTAGGAGTGTATGGCTGGCAGTAACTGAGTGTTGTGCCGATCCTTGCGGCAAGGAGTTCCATCTGTCTGTTTTTATAAGATTTCCCATTGTCAAAGTTGAAAACTTTGGGGCGCCCATACTTTGCTATGGCTGATTTCATAACCGACATCAGGTTGATAAAGTTATCATTGTAGAACACATCGATCCCGGTAATGAACCGACTGGCATCATCAATCAGGGCAATGATATAGATGCGGTGTTTTTTGCCATCCGGATCCGTAAGGCGGGGGCCGACACTGCTGTCCCCACACCAGACTTCGTTGATATGCGGACGTTCATAGCGACGCATATCCCTGTTCGGGGTCTGCCGAAGTTCTAACTGAAGCCGGTTCACAAAACGGCTGACGGTGGATTCGGATACCTGTCCGTTTATTACAGAGCCATCGGATTTCAGCTGCCTGTAAATAGCAGCCGCAGACATGCGTGGATAGTTGGTCTTGAAATACCGGATCCTCTCCTGAAGTTCTTCGTCAAGCTTGCGGCTCATGCCGGCATCTGACCGTCCTTTCGGGACGAGACCTTCAAAACCATGGTTTTGGTAGTCCAGATACCATTTTTCAATGGTGGCAGGAGCATAATGATGGAGCTTCCCATCTGGTCCCATCAGGCCTTTTTCAGAAATTTCAGAGTAAAAAGCGGTCTTGCTGGGGTAACGTTCATCAAGTCCTGCAATCATCGGTGCGATAGCGCCATAGCGCATCAGTGCGATTTCCTGTTGTTTTTCCTGTTTCATAAGTTTCATCTGCCTCCTTTTCCTAAAGGATAAGGGATAAAACCAGCCCTGTCGTGTAAGGTTATGTTGGTGGGATAAAAAGTTTATTGGCGGTTAATTTAATCTGCATGAACTGTCTGGAAAAGTAGGAAAAACATCCTGAAACCAGGCTGGGGATATCAGGGAAGTGAAGCCTCACGGAGAGCAGCCGCTGCTTCCAATGTAAGCGGTAGTTCCGGATGATGGATTTCAGGTTGTTTTCATCCATATAATACTGCTCTGCCAGTATGTTCTGGAATCCTGCTTCATGTTCATAAGCATGGATCAGACGGACGTGCAGGACCAGAGGGATCTGTGAATACGGGACCATGGATGAAAGTAACAGTGCATGGGTATGTCCGCAGGCTTTGCAGTACACACGGACAACGGAAAGGGAGAGGACTGTGTCAGCAAGCTGGATGCTGCGTTTGTAAGAGCCATAACGGATGAGACAGCCGGAGTGGCCGCAGGTACATGAAATAAGGTTCAGATCAAGAGAATCCATTGTTTTATTGTAAAAATCCTGAGAAATAAGGTTGTAGTTTTCTATTTTAACTGTTATCATAGGTATGTATGAATGTAGCGTAAGCTATGTTTGGGTGAAAGCAGAAACCAAACTTTGGTCGGGGAGGTTTCTGCTTTCTTAATTTCACGGTTACAAAACCATATGATAGCACAAGAGGTCTCAGGATAAAACAATCTGATGGAAAATACGTCAGATTACTTTATGCCAAGACCTCTTTTATTTTGCATGAAAAGTGAAAAATCAGTTTGTTATAGTGTGCCTGATAACAGTTGGATTTTATAATTGTAGTAGTAAACAAGAGCGTAAGATAACAGACATTATAAAATGTTATGGAACAACAAAAAGCATAAAAGAAATTGAACTGAAAAACGTGAACCCAGAGGATAATGTTACAGTATCTCGGTATATAGAGAGAAATGTAGGTTCAATTATAAACAAAGATTATGTGATTGAAGGCTTTCTGGGAATGGGGAAGTTGTCCGATTGTAAAGACGAAATGGTTAGCAGATTGGATATATCTAAGAGATACTGTTTAGAAATATTAGTGGCATTTCTTCAAGAAGCAGACATTATTATTTTGCATGAAATGTTTGAATATGTTTGGAATCATACTATAGAGGAAATTTTAGTTGAATTTTCACTAAGAGGAGCAGTGGTTGTGTTCTCAGAACATGGTGAAGAATCATTGATGAAATTACCAATGCACAGTTACGACCTAAGTGGCAGGTGTGTTGGATGGTAGAATAATTGGGGAATATGATTGTGAACTTCCTGAAAAATTAACTCTCGTATGTTCATGAAGAAGGTAGAAAGTGCTAAAAACCGCATGATTTCAGCAAAAACCAAGCAATTTTTCTTGAAAAAAGTGGTGAATATGGTAGAATGAAAGAGAAGTAATTAACTCTCGAAAGAAGGATATCATGTACCTTGATTTTAAAGTGAAAATACCGTATGATGCAGCGGGAATTACCCGCAAGAAAATTAAAGGGATCACATATATTTATTATGCGTATGAACATAATTACAATCCTGAAAAAAGATATACGATTCCCCGGAATACATCCATTGGGAAGTGTACGGAGGATGATCCGGAAATGATGTATCCGAATACAAATTTTCTGAAATTCTTTCCCTCGGAGGAATTACCTGAGACGAAAGCGGAAGCCTATAGAAGCGGATGTCTCAGGGTAGGGACATATCTAGTCTTTCGCAGGATCATTTCAGAGTATCATCTGGATGAGATGATCGGGAACATAATCGGAAAGGACAGCGGTCTGTTTCTGGATTTGGCTGTGTATTCGGTCATTGCTGAAAATAATGCCGGACAGTATTATCCTGAGTATGCATTTAATCATCCATTATTTACGGAGCAGATGAAGATATACAGTGATTCAAAGGTTTCTGAGTTTATTAACAGCATTACAAGAGACCATAGTCTTGCATTTTTAGACGGATGGAATGCAAAACAGGATCATAAACAGAAAATTTATATTTCTTATGATTCAACAAATAAGAACTGTCAGGCAGGTGATATAGACTTTGTAGAATACGGCCATCCAAAAGAAGATACAGGAGCACCAGTCATTAATTATTCGGTTGGCTATGATGAAAACAATGCAAAACCATTGTATTATGAAGACTATCCAGGCAGTATTGTAGATGTATCCCAACTGCAGTATACACTGGAAAAGGCCGGTGGTTATGGCTATAAAAATGTTGGATTTATCCTGGACAGGGGATATTTCAGCAAAGAAAATATACATTACATGGACAAATGCGGCTATGACTTTGTCATTATGATGAAAGGAATGAAAGAACTTGTGAAAAGTCTTGTCCTTGAAGTGAAGGGTACTTTTGAAGAAGACCGCAGATATAGCATCAGGGATTACAGAGTAAGCGGAATTACAGTAAAAAGGCAGCTTTATCCATCGGATGAAAAAGAACGGTATTTCCATGTGTTTTACAATGACAGAAAGAAAAGCAGCGAACATGAGGCAATTGAAGCAAAGATTGACCGGATGGCGGAATGTCTCCACAAGCATGAAGGAACAAAATACGAAGTTACAGGAGGCTTTGCCAGATACTTTGATCTGATCTATTACCATAAAGGGAAAAAAGACGAAAAATTCATGTATGGACGGGAACGCCATGATGTGATCAATGAGGAGATAAGTCTATGCGGATACTTTGTTATCATAACGTCAGAAAAAATGACAGCAGCACAGGCACTTGAGCATTATAAAAGCAGGGATGTATCGGAAAAACTGTTCCGTGGGGATAAGTCATATCTTGGAAATAAGAGCTTTCGTGTACATGCAAATGAATCGGTACATGCAAAGATATTTATAGAGTTTGTTGCATTGATCATCCGCAACAGGTTTTACAGCTGCCTGAAAGAACAGATGCAAAAAAGCGGGAAGAAAAACTATATGACAGTTCCGGCAGCGATCAGGGAACTGGAAAAGATAGAACTGATCCGGCAGAGTGACCGTGGATACCGGATGGATTATGCAGTTACAGCTGTACAAAAGGAAATCCTAAAAGCATTTAATATGACGGCAGCAAATGTCAGGACGCAGGCGGCAGTGATCAATGAAGACCTTATGAAAATAGAGAAAGAAGGATAAAAAGTATGGCAAGAAGAAGCATCCCAATAGAAGAAAAGGTTGAAATACAGAAAGAACAGGTTTCGAAAACGAAGGACAGATATGAAGCGGAGCTGGCTAAGCTGGAGAAATTAATGCGGAAGCGGGATGAGCTCCGCAGCAAGGAACTGATGGATGCATTTACTAACAGCGAGCGGTCTTTTGAAGAGCTAATGAGATTTCTTGCTGGGAAAGAGGAGAATGATGAATAAACAGTATTTGATGAAAGTATATCCTGCTGGCAGAGGACGTGAAGTTTATAGAAATATCGAGATCTGCGGTGATAATACATTGAACCAGTTATGTCAGATTATTCTTGAAGCGTTTGATTTCATAGACGAGCATCTGTATGAATTTTGTATGGATAATCGTATGTATAGTGAATATAGTTATCAGTCTGATCCGGAAGGGGATGAGCCTTCGACAGACATAACGCTTGATGAACTTGGACTTAGCAAGGGACAGAAATTTTCACTTCATTATGATTTTGGAGATGACTGGATGTTCACAATTACAGTGTCAAAAATCAACGAAATTCCAGAAAAAATGGAATCTCGTATAATCAAATCAAAAGGAAATATTCAACAGTATCCAGACTGGGATGAGGATGAATGGGACGATGAATAATGCACTATTTAAGCATAACGAGAGTTAATTTTACTGGAAGTTCAGAATGATTTTTCATATTCCTTGAGGTATATAGGGTAGAAAATATATGTAGATGTAATGTTTTGTCCCTCCATAGTTAACGAATCTATCTAAATAAGAAATAGGTTATATCAAACAGATTTTACAAAGGAGAAATACATGGAGAGAGTTTTAATAATATCTTATGTTATCGGTATGATACTTACGGCAGGCTTTATTTATTGTATTTATAGAGAGAAATATTGGGTTTTTGAATTTGTAAACAGAATAAAGAAGCCGATACAGCAATTTGTTTATGTTTTGCTTATGCTCCTATCATCGTATGCCTAAATGATTTGGGGATAAGTGATAAAAAACGCTATATTTTTATGGCGTATGTGGGTGCTTGCATATCGGGATTTATTATTGCAAATCGTGATATTACGGAATTAGATTTCGAAATTCCAAATATAACAATCAGCGTATTGATCGGAGCTTATGTGCCTTTTACATTATTATTAGAGGATGGGAAAAAGGGAAAGTAGAATTCCAAAATATGAAGGAAGAATGGAAGGAAAAGTATAAGAAACCATTTCGTGAGCATAAGTACAAAGACATTCTTTCGGCCCTTCTAATTGCGATCTTATATGGGGGATTACTGGGAGTGACCGTATCTCCGGCAAAAAGTATCATCAATGATATTACTTCAGGTATAGGAATGGGGATTGCTACAGTTGTTGTTATCTTTGTAGGTTTGGTTGAAGCAAAAAAGAGGTTAACGAAGAGAAAAAAGGATGTAGGAGAAACAACAGATGAAGAGAAAGCCGATGCAGAGTAGATTGGGGATTGCAAGCCAGCAGGAAGTAATTACCTGGAATTATTTCAGAAGTATCTCACAAGATCGAATGTTGATGTTACCACCTTTAACGGATATATTTAGCGGATTGACTGCAATACAGTAAATATAGGGGTTACGGACAACCCCATGCTCTCAATGTGCGTTGGATGCGTTGACAATAGATGAACTGCTTGAAAATGCAAGTCCTGTACTAAAAGGTAATCTGCAAATATGGGTGGATGATGAGGATAGTTTGGAGTTATGGTAGAAATAAATGTGGCACAAATCACACAAAAGATTTGTGCCACATTTATTTCATGGTTACCTAATCAGTCATTCCAAAATATGATTATAAACCTAATTGCTTCCTTTACTTAAAAATATTTGTCTATAAGTACCGCTTTCTGCTTCAAGAGAACTATCTACGTTTTTTCTAGTTATACTATTTAAAATACTCGTATCAAATGACTGTCCTAATTCCCAATCGGGATTGGTAGTTTTTGTTATATTATAAAATGCTTGCTATTTTGAAAAAAGTAATAAAAAAACTAAAAATGACTTGACATGGAGAGAAAATAGTGGTATAAATACATACATAACGAATGTATTTATTGTAGGTGAAAATCATATGGCAAGGAACAAGTATCCAGAATTAACCGTAGAGAAAATTTTGGAAGTGGCACAAAAATTATTCTTAGAGAAAGGATATGAGCAGACAACAATCCAAGATATTGTTGATAATTTGGGGGGATTAACTAAGGGAGCAGTTTATCATCATTTCAAGTCCAAAGAGGATATTATAAACGCTTTGGGTGATAAAATGTTTTTAGGAAATAATCCGTTTGAGGTTGTAAAAGAACAAAATGATCTGAATGGATTACAGAAGATACAGAAAGCTATGTTGTTGAATCAGGAAGATACAGAACGAGCTACGCTGTCAAGAAATATGATTCCGCTGTTACAGAATCCCCGTATATTAGTAGGAATGATAGAATCACAGAAAAAATATTTATCGCCAGAATTTTATAAATTGATTGAGGAAGGAATTGCTGATGGATCTATCAATACAAAGTATCCCAAAGAATTGTCAGAGCTTTTACCGTTGTTAGAATTGTGGCTGATGCCATCCATCTTTCCAGCCTCAGAACAAGAACTATATCATAAAACAATGTTCATTAAAGAACTGTTTGAGAGTATGGGAGTGCCTTTATTTGATGATGAGATTGTGTCGCTGGTAAATGAATGTGTTGATGTAAAAAATAAAATTGTGTAATGCAGTTTTATTTTTTTACATCAATACATACATACCAAATGTATTAAAGCAGGAGGAACTTATGAAACAAGAAACTGAATACGCCGTAAAAACACATAATCTGTTCAAAAATTACAAGGAAAAGGCAGTTATTAAAAATTGCAATATGAGCGTAAAGAAAGGAAGGATATATTGTCTGGTTGGACAAAACGGAGCGGGAAAAACAACGCTGTTTAAGATTTTGTTAGGATTAACATCGGCTACCCAAGGGAAAGCGACCGTTTTGGGAATGGATTGTAAAAAGAACAGTTTGGAGATTCTTGCCAAAACAGGAAATCTGATAGAGATGCCGATTTTTTATGAACACCTTTCGGCAAGAGAGAATTTGCAGATACACTTAGAATACATGGAGAGCGAGGATAGTGATCAGATTGAAAACGCATTGGAAAAAGTCGGGCTGCGTGATTCTGTGGAGCAACAAGTGTCTACTTTTTCACTGGGAATGCGTCAGAGACTTGCTATTGCAAGAGCACTTATTCATAAGCCAAGTTTGTTGATTCTTGATGAACCAGTAAACGGAATGGATCCGGTTGGAATACGGGATATGCGGGATTTGTTTAGGAGACTTTCAAAGGATGGAATTACCATTTTGATGTCGAGTCATTTCTTATCGGAAGTGGAGTTGGTTGCAGATGACATAGGTTTTCTGGTGGATGGAACAATTGTACGAGAGATTCAGTCGCAGGATATATCAAAACAGAATGCCGGAGGACTGGAAGAATATTTTATGAAAGTGATTAAAGGAGATTGAGCATATGAAAACAGGTAGATTAGTTTCTCTGGAAGTGAAAAGAAACAGCGTACGACCATATCAGATTGCTGTGGCAATCAGTACCTTTATCATGCTAGGTTTCATATATTTAATGGCAGCAATTCCAAGAATGGATTCGGAGGGCGGTGATGTGGAATTGTTTAGTTCCTATAATTTTATAATAGGCTTGACACTGGTAGTGATAATGGGAATCTTTTCTGTAATCTCGGCAACCATGGCATCGAAGTTTATTGTAGATGAATACTGTGGGAGAAAAGCAATGTTACTATTCTCATATCCGATCAGTCGAAGAAAAATAATGGGGACTAAAATACTATTAGTATTTTTATTTACATTCGTTTCAATGCTGATAAGTGGGGCAGCGGTTATTACTCTTTTTATGATAACGGAAAGTCTGATTCTGATTAGCAAAGATAGCGTAAGTTTAGGACTTATATTAACAAGCATTATATATTTATTCTGCTATGCGCTGATTGCTGCATTTTGCGGCATTGTTTCAAGCTGGTTTGGCTTCAGACAGCAGTCTGTTATTGCAACCATAGTTGCTTCGTGCATTATTGTAATAGCGGTCTGCCAGATAGCTGCCATGACATTTTTTAACGGAGTAGTGATGATATTGCTTTTGGCAGGGATGGGAGTCGTTACATTTTTGAGCGTCAAAAACATGTTAAATCGTGCAGAAAGGATGGAGATTTAATATAGCGTATCATATTCTTTTGCGCTTTAGTAAGGCAGAAGAATATATACATACAAAGGGTGTTACAAGTAATTGTGCATTCAAATTATAAAGGGAAGGGGTGTGGACTATGAAAAACATTACAGTTCGTCGTGCTGTTAAGGTTGATGCAACAGCATGGTGGATCATCTTCTAAGACGATCCAGTAAACCAATAGCACCATAAGACAAACTGGGTTTTCAGTTTGTCTTTGGTGCTATATCAAAAATCTGCAAAAGGAGAAGAATCGTAATTATGGATACATTATATAATAGACCAAGAATTAAACCAATTTACCCATTATACAGGTTAAACAGTCATGAATTTAGGATTGGTGCACAACTTGGTATTACGGCAGAATTTGGAGATCCAGAGGGACAGTTATGGGAATTGGCGTCAAGACTTGATGGCAGACCAGTTATGGAAGTTGTAGAAGAAGTAAGAGAAGTATTTCCGGAGCTGACCGTAAAAGATGTAATAGAGGGTATAACGCTTTTGGATAATGAGGGATTTGTAGAGGAAGCTTTAGAGGAAGAAGCAAATGTGCCTATTCGATACATGCCAAATGTGAGTTACTTTAGTAGGTATATAGATAGTCATGGAAATAGGTACACCCCTCAAAGAAAAATCAGTGAAACGACAATTCTATTACTGGGATTAGGCGGAGGCGGCTCAAATATCCTTACAATGCTTGCCGGACTTGGTCCAAAGAAAATTATAATTGTGGATTACGATAACGTAGAAGAAGGCAATTTGGGAAGGCAGCTTTTATATAAGGAATCAGATATAGGCACACCTAAGGCAGAAGCGGCAGCACGGGCAATTTCTGCAATGAATAAGGATATTGTGATCGAAGCGCATAATAAAAAAATAGAGAAGCCAGAAGATGTACTGAAAGTAATAGATGGGGTAGATTTAGTGATATGTGCGATAGATGAGCCTCCGTTTGTTGCACAACAAATTGTAAATGAAGCCATTGTAAGAGCTAATGTGCCTTGCGTGTTTGGAGCATCACAGGTCAGCAGGGGAAGGGTATTCACGGTTATTCCAGGCGTGACAGGATGCTTTGATTGTTTAAATCTTCATTACAGTATGAATGATCCGCAGTTTGTGGAGCAATTTGTGGCATTTAGAAAAATAGATTTTGCACCTCCGACAATAGCTTATGCCCCGGCAATTTTTCAGCTTACAGCGGCAATCGTTGATGAAGCAGTGCGTGTAATAACAGGATATGCACAACCTCGTAGTCTGGGAACGCAATATGAGATCAACTTTGAAGATGGCTCTTCATTCAGACATCCTTCATGGAAACGCTATGCAGAAGAGTGTCCGACGTGCGGAGCTGGAAAAAAGGAGAGTTGGGAAATATTTCAATATTATGAAAACAGGAAGTAGCATGCAGAGTATACGATGGAAGAAAAGATGACGTTAAAAACAATCTTATATAGAAAATTAAAAAATGGAAGTTATGTAATTATAGCTGCCGATTCTGAGCCGCTGGTAGTGGAAGAAGAATTTGTAATGTCCATAAGTCAGAATAATAACGTATTGGAAGAATGTGATGAAGAAGTCATTTCTATATTTCGAGAAAGCGGCTTTTGTGCTGATACAGTATCGAGTGCGTCTATTTCAGAGGAATCGAAAGGAGTAAAGTGGAATGTGTTACGATATGGAATATTTATAATATCAATCATAGCATTGGTTGGCGTGTTGATAACCATTCCCTTTTTCGGGATTCCATTCGGAAACAAAATAATACCTACTAATACCCCGATATGGGTATCGGTAATATTTATGATAGTTTTTTCGATTCTTACTACAACACTTCATGAAATGATGCATATGTTCTATGCAAAAACATGGAAAAAGCAAAAAGGCGGAGTAAATATAATGTTAAAACGGTCTGTGGCTACAGTTTCCATGACACACATATGGGTTTGGTCATTTTGGGGAAGATTGGCTGCCGTGTCAGCAGGAATAATATCTGATTTGTTTATACTATGTATTTGTTCAATTTTGGGATTGCGTAATGATTGTTGGATTATTTCAGCAGCAGCGTCAATCCTTTGGGTAAGAATATTGTGGCAGTTTCGTTTTCATAGAAAGACGGATGGGCGTTTGATACTTATGCTTCTGTTAGATAATCCTGTGATTGCACTGGGAAATGAGAACAATACTGACTTTTCTAATAAAAAGGATGTTTTGATATGGAAAGTGTTTCAGATGATTGGAATGATTGTTGAGATAGTAGTATATGTTTGTTGGGGTATCCCATTTATATTGAGCATTTACTCTAAGCTGTTTGTTTGATTTTAGGAAGCGAGGTAATTGATGAAAGAAAATAATTTAATTATTGATTCAATAAGTAAAACATATAAAAAAGGGAAGGTAAAAGCCAATGATAATATTTCATTAGAACTGTATCCCTCTGAAATCACTGCACTTATCGGACATAATGGTGCGGGGAAAACAACTCTGCTGAATCAGATTATAGGTAATGTCAAACCTGACAGTGGGGATATTACTTATAAGGGAATATCATTGGTAAAAAATACAAAAGTAGCCAGAGAACTGGTATCAATGATGCCTCAGTTTCATGCTCCGCTTGAAGGAGTAACATTAAGGCAGTCCATAGAATCTATTTTAAGAATCAAAGGAGTATCTGAAAAACAGGTGCATTTATGCACAAAACAGGTGTTAAAGGATTTGGACATTGAGCAGTGGGCTGACCAGGCAGGAAATAAATTATCCGGTGGTTTACAGAGATTAACCTCTTTTGCGATGGCAGTAGCATACCCGTCAGACATAATTTTGCTTGATGAGCCCACAAATGATGTTGATCCAATACGCCGCAAGCTGATATGGCAGTATATGAGAAAACTGGCAAAAGAGGGACATATGATTTTTGTTGTCACCCATAATCTGCTTGAAGTTGAACAGTATACAGACAGATATATTTTGTTGAACAAAGGCCGTATAATCCGTAATGTTTCTACGGCTGTTATTAGTAATGATTTCGTTTCAAATGTGATGATAGTATCTCTGCATGATACGGACGAATTGCATGAACTACCGGAAGTAGAAACTAGTGAATACAAAGAAGATGAAATGCAGTTGGTTCTTACATTATCTGAAAATCAGGTTCCAAGTGCTGTTAATTGGCTTATGGAGCTTATAAGACAGGGAAAAGTTTTGAATTATAAGTTTACATCTGCAACATTGGATATGCAATATGGAGGTATGATAGATGAAGAATAAAGAAGGCTTATCAAAATTGCAGGCATCTTATTTGACAAAACTTAAAGGAGTGATATTTTGGAGCCTGATAAGACACAAATATTTGGTGCCGGTATTCAGTGTGGCACAGGCTGCATTTGCGGTTGCAATAATATGTGGAATGGCACTATTTCTTCCACAGCTTGATGATATATCGGTTGTTTATTTATCGTCTGGGGCATTAACTTTAGGCATGATTGCGGTCGGCTGTGTTTTAGCTCCCCAGATTGTAAGTGAGGCAAAACAGAATGGGATATTTGAATATCAAAGAACACTTCCGGTTTCAAGAAGCATTATTTTGTTAGCAGATATTATCATTTGGGGAATTGCATCACTTCCAGGCGTGATTATGGGATGTATTGCTTCCGTACTGCGTTTTGATATAAATCTAAATATAACGGGACAAAGTTGCCTAATTATACTGCTTACACAATTTACAATGATTTGTATCGGATTTTGTATTGCTTACTGGCTCCCACCTAATGCAATGGCATTGGCAACACAGGTGATTATGATAGGTGGACTGCTTTTTTCGCCGATAACATATCCGGCGGAAAGACTTCCGGAATGGTCTATGTACATTTATAATGTGCTCCCGTTTGTTCCTATAAGTAATTTAATAAGATCTGCGTTATTTTTGACAAAACCTATTATTCTGTCAGATTTGATAGTAGTAGTTTTATGGGCTGTCGTTGCATTTATTCTTTCACTTTGTGCCTTGTCAAAAAAGAACTGATGATGAGCTTTTAGCAGAAATGATACAATAATGATTTTATAAGTCAATGGATAAGTAAATTATATATTACTGGGTTCATTGGCTTATTTATATTAGAGAAAATGGGGGAAATTTATGTTATATACACAGGAAGATAATACATTGGTTGAAGAAATAAGAAAAATGGGAAAAGGAAATAGAGTTTGGGTAGAAATATTGAAATTTCTGGCTGTCTCTGTATCCGCAAATCTGATAATGGTATTCGTGGGTGAGATAATAAAAAAGGTGTTCTTACAGGAGGCGTTGATTAGCGAAGATATATCCATGCTCATCCAATTATATGAAAGTGTTCTGGGAATCGGATTGGTTATATTGTACTGTTATGGCATTGAAAAAAGATCTATTATGAGTATGGGGTTAATAAAAAAACATATTTGCAAGCAGTATATAAAAGGTGTGTGTGTAGGTGCCTTGCTGATATCAGCCATAGTAATGATAGGAGTTCTTTTCAATATTTTTATTTTTGATGTGCGCAACGTAAATGTAGACATAAAAATTATGTTCTTATTTTTGGGCGGATTTTTATTGCAGGGATTTTATGAAGAGGTGGTATTTCGTGGTTTTTTTATGATTTCTATAATCAGAAAAAACACTATCTTTGTAGCCGTAATGGTTAATTCTCTTCTTTTTGGATTAACACATGTATTAAATAACGGATTTCAGGTACTCGCTTTGCTTAATTTAATATTATTTGGAATATTTGAGTCGATTTATTTGTTGAAAACTGGAAACATTTGGGGAGTCAGTGCTATACATAGTATGTGGAATTTTATACAGGGAGCTATTTATGGTTTTAACGTATCAGGAATGCCACAATCACAAAGCTTATTTACATTTAAAATCAATAATTGTGAAATACTTAATGGAGGAACATTTGGATTGGAAGGAAGTTTACTGACAACCATAGTATTAGTAAGCGCAATTAATATGGTTGTGTTATATAAAAAGAAATTGATTTTAGAATATAAGAATTAATAATATGATAAGAAAAACAAGTTTTGATTAAATAGAAAATAGGAATATAAAAATATATGCAAGTATATTAGTGAAAGGTATGTAAGAAGGTTTTAATAAAAGAAGGTAAAATCTATAATATGGGTCTGAAGAGAGTGTGCTGTGTTTGCCCGCCAGTAAGAGACGATTAAGGAGTGATTATCTCTCCCCTCGATCTTTGCTATATCTGTGTGGTTGGTCTACCTCTCGATCCCTTGCTTTTTATGGCAAATATATTGCAGAGTTTGAGGATATCCCGGAATCCTTGAAGGACAAACGATGTATGGAGGTAGATCGAACACCTGCAGAAAATCTTGCATATCAGGTTGGGTGGATCACATTAGTATTGAAATGGGAAAATGATGAACAGGCTGGACTTCCAGTGAAAACACCATCGGATGGTTTTAAGTGGAATCAATTGGGGGAATTGTATCAGTGGTTTACCGATACCTATGTACATTTATCTCTAAAAGAACTAATGGGCATGCTGGATGATAATATACAGAGAATTTTTACAATGATTGATTCTATGACGGAAGAGGAGCTATTTTTACCACATAAAAGAAAGTGGGCAGATGAAGCTACCAAAACAGCAGTATGGGAAGTTTATAAGTTTATTCATGTAAATACAGTAGCCCCCTTTGGAACATTTCGGACAAAGATTAGGAAGTGGAAGAAGCTTTTACTTTGACACACAGATAGAGTTTTAGAAAATATCGTGCTTTTTTGTGCAAAAGAAAATAAATATATAATGCTATTTGGAGTGCATATTCAGTTTCAGGATATGCACTTTTTTAATAAAATAAAAGAGACAAACATTATTCAGATTCAAAGGCATCGTGATTTTAACTCAGGAGATGTTGTGCAAAAATGTAGAATTTGAGGTTATATGAACCAAGGATAATATCTAATTATCCGTGTTATCTAATCACAAAAGAGGTTTAAATCAAAAATGAGTTGGAGTAAGTTTAAAAATATAGATTATTATAAATATCGGAGCATGTTTGTGGATAGGGAAGAAATCATAAACTTGTTTAAAAATGAATATAAAGAATTAAAACTTAATCCGGAATACTTTAAAGTGATTGGTATATATGGAATAGGTGGCATTGGTAAAAGTTATTTAATAGAAAAACTGCTCGAAATACCGAAAAACGACGATTTTGACTCAGAGATAATAACTGTAAATATGGATATAATGCATAGTGCAGATATTTTTGATAATTTAGTTAAAGTCCGAAAGCAAATTGAAGTAAGTTGCCTCTATTTTGATTATTCATTAATCTTATTATGGGATATTTACAAAATAGAAAAGCTTGACGAAGACTTTATGAGAAAAATCAAAGGAAATTTCTTAGACGTACTTAATATGGCAGATTCAGGATTATCTGCCATTTACCCCACTGTTGGCTTTGAAAATATTTTGAGTCTTTTTAGGAATAATGTTTTGCCAAAATTGCAGCAACATTTTATGAAGCCTTCGATATTTGAGGAAATAAATACCCGTTTCCAAAAGAGTCCACAACAACTATATGAGTTCATGCCGCATCTTTTGGGGTTGGATTTGGCTAATTTGGCAAAAAAACATAGGCTTATTGCTTTTTTTGATTCATATGAATGTTATCTTGTAGATCATGATGATTGGCTTAAAGAATTAATTGGCTCAATAGAACATGGTTTATTTTTAGTTGCAAGTCGTGAGAAACTTGAATGGTCGGATGATGAAAACGAGTTATATCCATATAAGCTTCAAGAATTACCAACTACTCAAGCTGAACTTGTTCTTAAAGCGAGTTTATCACCGTCTCACTATAATTTGATTGATACAATTATAAATAAAACACAGTGTGTTCCAATATTCATTGAATTAGCAATTAATATATATAAAAATATTTCTATGGATAATCCAGAAGAGATAACTTCTGAATTTTGGATGATAGAAGAAAAAAGTGATTTTATTAAGCGCTTCTTATACCATCTTCCTGAAACGGATCAAGAAATTGTAATGATACTTTCTGTTGTTAGGATTTTCAATGTGGATATTTTTGAATGGATTGTAAGAGATTTAAATTTGAATTGTAGTGTTTTAAAATATCACGATATATGTAAGCTATGTTTGATAAATATGTTGAAAGAAGATGATCAGTTTTTAAAACTCCATGATGTTTTTACTGCTAATGCATTAAAGTTTATTTCAACACAAAAAAAACAGCGAATTTTTCAAAGTTATATTAGTTACATAGGACGACGAGGGTTAGCTGTTTTATCACAAAAGCAATTGTCTATTTTATTTCGTAATTTGTTATCATTGAGTTCAAATATAAATTTTGATATATCAGATTTAGAATATTTATGTGATATTTTTTTTGTATTATATGAAAATAATTGTTCGCCAGAACTGTATGAATGGATAATGAAGACATCTTCAACAACACTTTCTGCATTTCGTGATTTTGTTGAGATTATTTATATCGAAAAGATAGATGCCAAAAAGAGTTATGATTTATCACTGAATTTTAATGCAAGTTTCCAGTTAGGAAAACATAGAAAATCTTTTGAACTAATAAAAAATTATGCACATGCGATTTCTGGTAATTACAGAGAATTTTCTATTATTACGGAGAAGATGTATAATAATCTTGAATCATCAGATATTATGTGCTGGTATTATGGAAAAACCAAAATTTATTATGCGGATCATCTTATGTTACATGGAAAATTTGTTCAAGCATTAAATATTTTTGAAGAATATGCCCATGAACTTGAGGCATTTCCAAGAAAATCAGGTGATTATTTTGAAGTTAAAAAACAATCAGCTCATTGTAGGCGATTTAATATGCTATTGGATGAAGCAACTGCTATCTATCAAAGGTTAGCAGACGACTTTATTAATAATAAAGGTCTTCTCATTTATGTATTAACTAATCTTTGCGAAACTAATTGTTATTTTTATCCAGATATAGTATTTAAAATTGCTCCAGAGGCTATTAAGTTAAGTGAATATCTCAATCGTCCTAAAGAAAAAGCAAAGATATATTATTCTTTAGCAATTGCATATTTGCATAATAGAAAATTTAATTTGTCCAAACAGTATATCGAAAAGAGTATAGCACTTAATGAAGAGTCACATTATCCGTCTGGTGTTTTGTTTGCTTTAATGGCAAAAGCATTTTGGGAATATGCACAAAAAGGGCAACTATCAATTCTTACCAAAAATCAGATACACTCTATACTAAAACAAGGTTTAGTATATCAATATTTCGAGTTGCCTCTATGTATCATGGAAACAGATAATGTAGCTATTAATCGTTTGGAACATGAATATCAGTGGGTAGATTTTACATATACAGTTAGACAGTATAAGGAATTCCTATCCTCTATATTTACTCCTCTGTGCAATTAATAGCCAAAACCTGCTTATTACTTTTTAATACTCTTTTATCATTAAATACTTGTTGAATTTTTGTTATTGGAAATACTTCTATCGTTTTATCATAACTAGGTTTCCAATATTTCTGTATGGTTTGTATTGCTAAAAGGATATTTTCCCTATTTCCATTTCTTAGTGGAAATAGGGGACGAATTTCTTTTTGGCACATTGTTTCATAGATAAATGACGTATCAAGCCCATACAAATGACTCATCATACAATATACTTGTGCAGGTTTAGAAATATTAAGACAAAATTGGGCACCGGAAATGCTATTTGTTGCATCAATAATTAAATCATACTTTTGTAAATGGTTTGGTTCCATTGCAGCACAATTAAATAATCTGATAATACGTTTCTCTTTTTCAGATATAGAATCGTGAACAAAAACTTTTTTCAGTCTTATGACTGTTTTAAGATAAAATGCAAAAAGCATTCCAATATTTCCTAATCCCACAATTAAAACATTGTTTGGACTACATACGTTGAGTATTTCATTATAGGCATGTATAACACATGATAATGGTTCTATCAACGTAGCATTAATAATAGTTTTTATGGAGTTTACATTGTATAAATAGTTTTTATGTATATCTGCATATTCAGCGAAAGCACGATTTGTAAAAAGTCCAGCATTATTCTGGATACATAGGTGCTCTTTTCCCGTTAAACAGTATGAACACTTTTGACAGCGATAATTGAAATCTGATACAACAAAATCGCCTATATAAAAGTTATTTACATTTTTTCCAGTATCAATTACGCTAGCAACAAATTCATGCCCTAGTGTATATGGATAGGATGTTCTTCTTCCCAAAAAGCATGAATAGTCACCGCCGCAGATTCCACAATATAAAAACTGTACACGAACATAATCCGGTTTTAAACTATTTAAATCATTTCTTTGTAACTTAAATGTTCCCTTGTTTATTAGATAGTAGACGTTATTTTCCATAAGTTTTTCTCTTTATTTTTGTAATAAATTTATTACTATGTTCTTTTAAAGTATCTGAGTACCCATTCTTTATAGCTTTGCTGATAATCTGGGCCAATTCGGGAATATCTCCTTCACATAATCCACAATAAGTTGCTGCTGATAAACCCAATCTTAATCCAAAGCCCAAGTTGTACGGAAGTTTTCGATAATTTACCAGTATGCCTATTCTTTCTAAAGTTAAATACCAATTAAAAGCATCTTCCCTGCTATAAGCCTGAATCCATAAATGATGCGTATGTAAATGTTGTAAAGCGGTCGGATATGACTGAACTACATTGAGACCATTTATTTGTAATTCCCGTTCAAGTTTAATGGTATTATTTAACATATTTTTAGATAATGCCAAGAGTTCTTCGTAATTTTTTAGTAAGATACCTGCTGAATATATCGAAAAAACATGCATATTAGATACATAAGTGCTAATTCCAGACTTAATAATATTCCAATTTGCATCTTTTTCTCTAGTACATATCATTGCCCTCTGGGGGCCTGGTAGATTTTTATGTAGTGTTGTAAGTATTAAATCAAATCCCCATTGAAAAGGATTTGGATAATCTTTACTTATTATATTTGTTAAATACTGTGATGCATCAAATATTTTATAACTAGGCACCTCCTTTAGCCATGAAAAATCTTCATAAACCAAACCTTCACTGCGATCAATAAAAATTACTTTGGGTGAATATTTCTTTAACATATCCAATGATGCATCAATATCTATTTTTTGATTTGTGTAATCCACTTCTAATTCATGGACAATAAGCCCTAAACGTTGTAAGATAGCTTTGGTAGACATATGTCCACCCGCTGTTTCAGGTAATATCGCTACATGATCCCCAATTGTTGTTAATGCCATAAACACTATAGTATGAGCGTGTAAGCCAGATAGTAAACGCATACTTACGGCATTACCTTCCAGCAAATTTGCCCATTCTTGATAAATTCTATTTACATCACTTGATATAGTATCCCTACCACTAAACTGTATCTTTGTGTTTATTTTTTCTTTAGAGTTTCTAATAGAATCCGTGTTATAGAGACCATGCAAATATGAGGTACATGGTTTTATAACTTCTATTTCTGGAACATTTTCTACAGGATTTAGAATTAATGTGTTTTTAAAATATTTTTCTCCCTCACTAATGGAATGCGATAAGTCATTATATAGTTCTTGATATTTAGGTTTTAACGCTATCTCAAAAAATAAATCTGCAGAGCTTTCACGATATTTTTGTATTTGATAAAAGCCTTTTTTTTGCAATAAATATATTATTACGGTTCGATCAAAGGAGGTAGTAGCACGTAACTTTTCATAAGATTTTGATTTTGCAAAATTAATTACAAAGTCAATTAACTCTGAGCCAATCCCTTTATTTTGCCAATCAGGATGAATATATAATCTACGTATTTCACCACAAATGTTTTTCGTATTTGCTACTGGACGCAATCCTATGGTTCCAATAATATGATTATTTTCCAAAATACACCAGAAACCGGCAGTCGATGCTCCATAATAGTTTTCTAAATTTAATAAATCAGCATCTTTCTCATTCAAGTCCAGTGTCTTGTTAATATCTTCATGGGCATCTTTGATAAAAGATATAATATCTTCAGTACGCAATAATTTATATTCTATCATATCCATAGACACTTCCTACCTTTCAACAAAATCATCTCTAGCTATGATACGAGATAATTAGATATTATCCTTGGTTTAGAATGGGCAAAGAGGGAGAAAAAAGAGGCCGCTTCAAATTAGGCGGCCTGCAGTGTTACCTTGTAATATCAATATGCATTGAGTTACGTGGGTGCTTAGCAGTGAGAATACTGTTTTGTTTGGAGGTAGACACATTTGTATATATTTCAGTTGTTTTTATCGAACTGTGTCCCAACATTCTCTGTATATACCGAATATCAACATCAGATTCTAATAACAGTGTCGCAAAGGAATGCCGGAACATATGTGGAGTTACGTGCATATCTATGGCGGCAAGTTTAAGATATTTGACGATCATGCTTCGGACAGATTCTTCAGAGTATCTTTTGTGAAGACGATTAATAAAGAACCACCCTGTTTTAGAAATATCTGTTTTAAAGGCTGCATAGTATTCGGATAGTATTTCTTTGACATCTTCATTCCCAATTTGTAAAATACGTTCTTTTGATCCCTTCCCGTTTATAATAATTTTGTAAGTAGTGAAATCTATTTGGGAAAGAGTAAGTGAGCATAGTTCAGAAACACGTACTCCAGTTGCAAATAGTAATTCTATTACGGCTATATCACGAAGGATTGAATTGTATTTGTATGTTGTGTGTGCAAGCCTTTTTTGTTTATACATAGTTCGGAGAAAGATTTCTATAATAGTATTAGGGACTATTCTAGGCAGGACTTGTGGTTCCCGAAATTTCACATTGAGTTTCTCAAAAGGATTTTGAGATAATAATTCTTCATAAACAAGATAATGGAAAAACGCCTTCAAAGTAGCAATCTTCCTTTTGGCTGTTTTGGGCTTGTATTTTTGGTGTAACAGTGACAGGAACGAATTTAAGGTTGTTTTTTCTGTGAAATCCTCCTGTGGTAGCATAAATGTATGAAATTGTGATAAATCTATACGGTATGCTTTAATGGTTTTTGAATTTAATTTTTTTATTGTTTCACATGTTTTGAGATATTCGGATATAAAATTTGATAATTGATCCATAATAGACACCCTCCTTTGTTTTTTTCAATTATGAGTGCCTATATGGAAAATGTCGATTTTATTTTGGGAAAAATTTATTTAAAGTTTCCAGTGTCCCCTTTGCAGAAAATCCCCATAGTATGCTGCTAAGAGCGTTAATAGCAGCCTGCCTCCTTCGGTAGTACGTCCGGTAGGAGATACTAGGAACGTGCTTTTCCAACTCTTCCAGGATTTCCTCTGTGTTTTTCAGTTCATGAGGAGACAGAAAGGCGTAATATAATATCCAGTAATATTCTTCCCCATGCTTATGATTTTTCCGGAGCAGATCAACAGAAGAGAGAAGCAGCTTTATCATTTTATTACTGCGGGCAATACTTTTTGCCCATTCTTCAATCTGGCTGTCTCCCAAATCTGCTCCTGCAGCGTAGATGGAATCCAGAAATTCGTCTACACTGGTGTTGTATTCCAGTTGAAACTGAATTTCTACCTGCCGGACAGCAACCATCAGGCTATAAGTAGAATCCCGGTAACAACGGAGCAGCTTATAGGTATCATGGTACAGCGGATTATTTTCTACTTCAGCAGAAACAGGGTGGTGATTTTTCTTTGCCATTATACAACTCCTCCTTTCAACAGAACTTCTGGGATTTCAGCGAAGGCAGGTAAGGTATGCTGCAGAGGCGGAGGATGCCCTGGGACGTTGGTGACGGCGTGATTTTCCGGTTTTAGTTTTAACTCAAACTGATAGGCTGCTTTCCCCCAGGGGCAGATAATACGTAGTGAATATAGATATATACTATCCTTGCAGGCTGATAAAGGAGATAATATATACTTTGTTTTGGGGCATCTACAACAAGAAATGCCTTGTATTTCCAGTATTTCAGCGACTTTGCGAACAATGGCTTTGATGTGTGATTCTGGAACGCAGGAGCCTTCCTGTGAAACGATGATTTGTTCGTCAGTAATAGATTCTGAAACGCATTCAGAATTGTTTTTAACAGGCAAGGTGTCTTCGGGTATATGTATTGGCAGTTGCATTTTCATGGCAATTTCCTCCTTATCAATCATGACATCACTGATATTAAACATAACGGACAGATAATTACGCAGATATACCATGCTGCCATGTTTCCCGGAATAGGAAATCAGTGTGATCATGTCGGTATCTTCAAGTTTTTTTAGCAGACGGGATACAGAAGATTTCGACTGTTTCCAACGTCTGGCAAGTTCCTGATAACTGAACAAGGGATTTCCAGTCTGATTGCGAAAATATACTGCCGGACCGGCATCAGAGCCTTGCACAGATGGATCATTATAGACTGCATGAATCCAAAGATCCAAAAGAGCATCCATTTCCGAACATTTTCCCAGTCCGATTAGTTTATGAACATCTGCGATTGGAAAAAAGAAAAACCCGATGTCTTTTTTGCATGGGTAATTATAGGAAAGGGCAGTATTATCTTTTGGCCAGTCTTTGATCTTGTATTGGATAATCTTATTTTTTTCGTGCAGTGAGTAGGTTAGAAGGTTTTGCTCAACCAGGGTATCCAGTATGGATATGACCTGGTGCTGGAATTTTTGGCGGAAGTGAATCTGCAGTTCTTTAAGAGAACAGATCCATTCGCCAGGAACAACTTTGTAAGTAAGGTGTTCGATGTTCCGATAAGAGGAGCTGTAATTTGCATAAGAACATAAAATGAGAAAATAAAAAAGACAGGAACCTCCATTGGTACGGATGCTTCTGTCTTTCATAAGGGTTTGTATAAATTCCCGGTAAATCCGGCAGCGTGGAAAATCCACAATTTGTTTTAACTCTAATTTGTAATTCATTATAGTCTCCTTTCAAAACGATTGAGGAAACCCAGTGAACACTAGGTTTCCCCAATCTATGATTTTTGTTTAGGTATTATGATGAAGTCAGTGAACATATACTTCAGTCTTCATTGCATTTTTATTGCATTTTTATATTTTACTTTATCAAAAAGATTTATTTTATTTATTTAGAAATACTTTAAAAAAATTAATGATTCAAGATAATCAATTATCTAATCCAGAAGCCTATGCAGTCGCTTATATGACTTATGGCATTTATGGCTGGATTAAAGAGTGGATTGCACGAGGCATGCAAGAAAGTCCGGATGATATTTATGCTTTTATGGAAGCACAAAAAACAGATAAATCTCATATATAAAAGGAAAGTTCTTATGTTATTTTCAACATTTGAACTTTCCTTTTATTCTTGCAAAGTTTCTTTATAATATGTTCCCCATTGTCCCATAATATCAATAATAGGACGAAGCGATTCACCTATTTCACTTAAACTATATTCAACTCTTGGTGGTACTTCAGGATAAGCCGTTCTAATGACGATACCATCTTCTACCATGGATTTAAGCGTAGCAGTTAAAACTTTTTGAGAAATTCCATCTAATGATCTCCTTAGTTCATTATAACGTTTTTTTTCAGTCATCAAATCTCTTAAAATGAGTAGTTTCCACTTACTTCCTATAAGTTGAACAGTTGTCGCAACAGGACATTCAGGTAAATTTTCTTTTTTGATCATTTCAAACACTCCTTATAGTCAATTTTTATGATATATGCCAAAAGTTATGTATATAAGAATTATATGATATAAGCATATCATGATGCAAATCATAAAATCAATTTTTTTTATAATTCCTACTTTTTGGTAACTATAGCACAAAAAAGTGCCTACTTACAAATTTATCAAATTTGGAGTATATTATGATAGAGGAGAGAAGAACAATGGAAAAACAAATGGATTTAAATAAAAAGTCTTTTATACCTGTTCATACAAATATTGAAAATGTAGAACTTGATGGTGAAAAAGTATTAAGAGTTATCAAAGTTGAAAAAATCATGGAATTTGATGAAAATACTTATGCAAAATTAAAAGATTTTTCATTTCACAATGGAACAATCGAAGTGAAAATGTTAAGTCGTCTATTACCTGATGCACCAGATTTCGCAAGAGGATTTATAGGTATTGCTTATCGTATTACAGATGATGACAAGCAATTTGAGTCATTTTATGTACGACCAACAAATGGTAAACAATGTCAAGATCCTATGAGAAAAACGCATGGATGTCAGTATTTTTCATATCCAAAATATACTTTTGAATATTTTAGAAATCATCAGATTACACAATATGAAGCACCTGCTGATATTGATTTGAATGAATGGATTCAATTAAAAGCAGTTATTGAAGATGAACATGCTTCATTTTATATCAATGATAAGCTGATTCTTGTTGTAGAAGATATGAAACATGGGAAAGATTTGAAAGGTTCAGTTGGATTTTTTGTAGATATTGGAACAGAAGCCTTCTTTAAAGATTTAAAAATTGATATCAAATAGTTATTTGAAAAGCTAACCCTGGGGTTAGCTTTTAAAGTTCATGAAATATAGGTTGCATCTTATCAAAAGTACAATAATGTTGAAATCCTAATTTTTTAAGTTCTTCTTTGGCTTCTTCAATATAAGCACCGAGATGATCGGGTTGATGTGAATCACTACCGATTGTAATGATTTGACCACCCAATTCCTTATAAAGTTTTAAAATATCTCGAGAAGGTGTCATATCTTTTAAGCCATAACGATGATATGAAGTATTGATTTCAATGCCTTTACCATCTTTGATAACAATCTCTAAAATGTCTTTGACAATATCTTGAATATAAGCAAAATCAATAACACCATTTAAATCATAACGTGTAATCAAATCCATGTGTCCTAAAACACTATAATCTTTATATGTTTTTACAACCTCAAGCATTTCCTGATAATAGCGCATATTATATTCAAGCTGTGTTTTGCCTTTTTGAAAATCCTGTGTCCAAAATTCTTGATCTTCTACCTGATGAATAGAAAGAATAATAAAATCAAAAGGATATTCATGAAATAATTTTTGATATTTTTCAATTGTATGTGTCTGAATACCAAATTCCAGTCCCATTTTCAATGTGATTTGATTTTTATATTTTTCTTTTAATTCAGCAATTTCTTTAGCGTATTCATGATAATTGACATTCGCAAAACACATACCATCTCTGGTTTGAAAAGCTCTGGGATCATCCCAATCATATTTAATTCCATAATCAACATGATCAGTAAAACATATTTCAGATAACCCTTTCTTTATCCCATCTTTAACAACATCTTCCATAAGATATGTACTATCATCACTATAATCAGTATGTACATGGTAATCACAAAGCATAATATCCCCCCCCTTTACATATAGTTTAACAAAAAAATATAAAGTTAAAAATGATTTTCTTTATATATTTGTAAATTTCATTTACAAATGGTGAAACAAACAAAGACATTTTTTTAAATGAACTTTGAAACTCTTCAACAGATATTTTTTCTTTTTATGATTTTTGTTAGAGTATGGTTGCAGGAGGGAAATCTATGGAAAGTATCAAAAGTATAAGACATGTCCGTTTATGGCAAATCTATCAAAATAGTTATTTAAGTTATTTTTTGATGTATAACTTTTATTATTTATCTTGGGCATTATTTAGTGCCTTAATTTCTGTTTATTTAATGAATATGGGATTTAGAGCGAGTGATGTTTCACTTGTTGTATCTGCTTCATTTTTAACTTCATTAATAACACAGCCTATAATTGGAAAATGGAATGATCAATATGATATGAAGGTTGTCAATACCATATTATTTGTGATTGCTATTATTGGAGCTATTCTTTTTCAAGTTATCGCTGGATATTTGATAGATTTTTATTCTTGTGATATATTTTATTTGATTTTAGTTTTATTATCTATCGCTGGAATGGTGATTTGTCTTTTCTATCGTATTCCAAGTGGTCGAGATCAGCGTTTATTTGATTAGGAGGATGTTTATGAAATTTCAAGATAAAGTTGTTGTTGTGACAGGTGGTGCAAAAGGCATTGGAAAATGTATTGGTGAAATGTTTCAAAAAGAAGGCGCTCATGTCTGTGTAATTGATGTTGAGGAAAATGATTACTTTCAAGGTGATCTAGCAAACCAGCATACTTTAGAACAGTTTCATCAAAAAGTTATTCAGGATTATGGACATATTGATTATATGATTCATAATGCGAAACCTCTTTTTAAAGGGGTTGATGAGTGTAGTTATGATGAATTTCAATATGCTATGTCAGTAGGTGTGACAGCTCCATTTTATTTAACACAGTTATTTAAAGATGATTTTAAAGAAGGAGGATGTATAGTAAATATTTCTTCTTCACGTGATCGTATGAGTCAGCCTCAAAGTGAAAGCTATAGTGCAGCTAAAGGAGGTATACGTGCTTTAACACATAGTTTGGCTATTTCTTTAGCAGGAAAAGTGAGAGTCAATTCTATTTCACCAGGTTGGATTCAAACTGAATCAGATCCAACGATTTATCAAGGAAGTGATATGACACAACATCCTGTCAAGCGTATTGGTAAAGTAGAAGATATAGGACATATGGTTTTGTTTTTATGTAGTGATGAAGCAAGTTTTATAACAGGTGAAAATATTTGTATTGATGGTGGTATGACAAAACTAATGATTTATCATGGTGAACATGGTTGGCAATATCATAAATAAAAAACAGGCTAGAAATCAGCCTGTTTTTAAAATTCATCTTCTTTGATAATATCAATTGTAGAAAAACGTCCTTTTTCAATCATCTGTGAAACACGTTTTTTTCTTTGAATATTTTGATCATAATGAAGTGTAAAAATATAATAGGAAGAGCATTGTTCCAAATATTAATGATGACAAGAATAAAGCGGTTATGTAGATTAATATTTATGGCAGTATAAACTCACTTATCTTAAAAAGAAAAATAGTGATTTTTTAAATATACGACATATTATGTGCAAATTCCTGTATAACCAAAGCGTTGTTACTAATCATAAATCATAAATAGAAGATGTTTTGAGGATTGTTTGAATAAATTATCAGCTTTACA
>ENA-OPXH01000739-OPXH01000739.1-human-gut-metagenome-genome-assembly--contig:-NODE-739-length-27189-cov-2.896071_pt1 | contig 27189 bp, 18 predicted proteins | sample MGYA00241521_ERZ502034 | MGnify/ENA primary metagenome ERZ502034 (study PRJEB25962, sample SAMEA2042103) | human gut metagenome | biome: human gut; feature: human-associated habitat; material: faeces... | reverse complement strand
ACAAACGCCTACCTTCCCTGTGGAACGTGCATATCCGTCTGCCGCATGAGCTGCCCCCTGTTCGTGAGAAGTCAGCACATGATGAATTTCTCCCTGATGCTTATATAACTCGTCATATATGTTTAAAATCGTTCCTCCCGGATATCCGAAAACAGTATCTACTCCCTGTTCCTTTAAACATTCTATCACAATCTGCGCTCCTGTCATCTGCATAAGCAAAACCTCCCCTTCCTCTTATTGTTTTGGTATTTCCAATACAGCGCCTCTGTTTCCGCTGGTCACCATAGCTGCGTAACGTGCCAGATAGCCTGTGGTTACCTTCGGCTCTTTTGGTTGCCACTGTGCTCTTCTCTTTTCCAACTCTTCATCCGAAACAAGAAGCTCCAGTCTGGTATTTGGAATATCTACACGAATGCGGTCTCCTTCCTGTACCAGTGCAATGGGACCTCCCACTGCCGCTTCCGGTGAAATGTGACCGATGGACGCTCCTCTGGATGCTCCTGAAAAACGTCCGTCTGTAATCAGCGCAACGCTGGAGCCCAGTCCCATACCTGCAATAGCGGAAGTAGGATTTAACATTTCACGCATACCAGGACCGCCCTTTGGTCCTTCATAACGGATAACAACAACATCACCGTGGTTGATCTTGCCGCCTTTGATTGCTGTGATTGCATCTTCCTCACATTCGAAGACTCTTGCCGGTCCTTCATGTACAAGCATTTCATCTACTACTGCAGAACGCTTTACAACACTTCCGTCCGGTGCAAGATTTCCTTTTAATACTGCAAGTCCGCCTGTCTGGCTGTACGGATTGTCGATTGGACGGATAACCTCTGGATCTTTGTTCTGCACTCCTTCAATGTTCTCGCCTACTGTCTTACCTGTAACTGTCATGCAGTCTGTATGAAGCAGTCCTTTTTTGTTCAGTTCAGCCATAACCGCATAGACACCACCTGCCTCATTGAGATCCTCCATATAAGTCGGACCTGCCGGCGCAAGGTGGCAAAGGTTTGGAGTCTTTTCACTGATTCCATTTGCGAAATCAATCTCAAAATCCATACCAATCTCATGTGCGATTGCCGGAAGGTGAAGCATACTGTTTGTAGAACATCCAAGTGCCATATCAACCGTCAATGCATTCAAGATTGCATCCTCTGTCATAATATCTCTTGGACGGATATTTTTCTCCAATAATTCCATAACCTTCATACCTGCATGTTTTGCAAGACGAATTCTCTCAGAATATACAGCCGGGATTGTTCCGTTTCCACGAAGTCCCATTCCAAGCACTTCAGTCAGACAGTTCATACTGTTGGCTGTATACATACCAGAACAAGATCCGCATGTTGGACATACTTTGTTCTCAAATTCGCACAGATCTTCATCAGAAAGTGTTCCTGCTGCATTCGCTCCAACAGCCTCGAACATGCTGGAAAGACTTCTCTTCTGGCCTTTTACATGTCCTGCCAGCATCGGTCCTCCACTGACAAAGATTGTCGGAATATTAATTCTGGCTGCTGCCATCAGAAGTCCCGGTACGTTCTTATCGCAGTTCGGAACCATAACAAGTGCATCGAACTGATGCGCCATTGCCATAGCCTCTGTAGAGTCTGCAATCAGATCTCTTGTTACAAGAGAATACTTCATTCCAATATGTCCCATCGCAATTCCATCACAGACTGCGATTGCCGGAAATACAACTGGTGTTCCACCAGCCATTGCAACACCCTGTTTTACTGCATTTACGATCTTATCCAAATTCATATGTCCTGGAACGATTTCATTATATGAACTTACAATACCAACTAATGGTCTGTCCATCTCTTCCTGTGTCATTCCCAGTGCATTAAAAAGGGAACGATGTGGTGCCTGCTGTTTTCCTTTTGTTACTGTATCACTTCTCATGTTTTTGTTCTCCTTTTTGTATTATTCTTTCATACCACACTTTATTCTATATATTTGTTGCGATTTCATCACCCATCCGGGCTGTTCCGATCTGAGTCTTTCCTTCAGACATGATATCAATGGTACGATATCCATCTTTTAATACTTTTGCCACAGATGCCTCAATTGCGTCTGCTTCTTTGTCAAGGTCAAAGCTAAATCTTAACATCATTGCTGCGGAAAGAATTGTTGCAATTGGGTTTGCGATTCCCTGTCCTGCAATATCCGGTGCAGATCCGCCGCTTGGCTCATAAAGGCCAAATTTTGTCTCGTTCAGGCTTGCGCTTGCAAGCATTCCGATGGATCCTGTGATCATACTTGCCTCGTCAGAAAGAATATCTCCGAACATGTTCTCTGTCAGGATAACATCGAACTGTTTCGGGTCTTTTACCAACTGCATTGCACTGTTATCTACAAGCATGTGCTCCAAAGTTACTTCCGGGTAATCCTTTGCAACTTCTTCCACTACTTTTCTCCAGAGTCTGGAAGAATCCAGAACATTTGCTTTATCTACACTTGTAACTTTCTTTCTACGCTTCATTGCAATGTCAAATGCTCTCTTTGCAATTCTGCGGATTTCATTCTCGTTATATGTAAGACTGTCAAATGCAGTCATCACTCCGTCGACTTCTTCTGTCTTTCTCTCTCCAAAGTAAAGTCCACCGGTAAGCTCTCTCATAATCATCAGATCAAATCCGCCTTCTGTGATCTCTTCTTTTAACGGACATGCTCCTTTCAATTCATCGTAAAGAATTGCCGGTCTTAAGTTTGCAAAAAGATTCAACTCTTTACGGATACGGAGAAGTCCTGCCTCCGGTCTTTTAGATGGCTCTAATTTATACCATGGTGATGTACTTGTGTTTCCACCGATAGATCCCATCAGAACTGCATCGCAGGATTTTGCCTCTGCTACTGTCTCATCGGTAAGAGGAACACCATGCACATCGATGGAAGCTCCCCCCATCAGTAACTGTCTGTACTCTATATTATGACCGTAACGCTTGGCTACTTTATCTAATACTTTCATCGCCTCTGTTACGATTTCCGGGCCAATTCCGTCCCCTTTGATCACGCCAATTTTTAAATTCATATGTATCTTCCTTCCTAGACTAGTACTGCAAAAAATCTATGCTTTTTATATTAGCTTATTTTTTAACAGATTTCAATACTTTAATACACTAAAACCGCAAAAAGAGAAAAAAAATTCCGAACAGACATATTATCTCTACCTGTTCGGAATTCTGTACAAAATTAACCACTTAATTTGTAAAATTATTTTCTTCTTTTTCTCATCATAAGTGTAACGACTGTTGCAACTCCTGCTACAAGAAGAGTTACAAGATAAAGAGCGTAGTTTGCTGTGTCAGCAGTCTTAGGCGCTTTTTTCGCATTATCTGTTGTATCAGACACTTTTTTGATGGTAGGTGTGTTTGTATTGTTTTTATTATTATCTACAATTGCACCTTTGTTGTCATCTTTATTGTTATCATCTTTACCACTATTACCCGGATCCTCACCTGGATTTGGTTTTGGTTCTGGATTTGGTTCTGGATTTGGTTTTGGTTCTGGATTTGGTTCTGGTTCTGGATTTGGTTTATCCGGTGTCTCAGCTGCTTTTATCACAACAATTCCATAAGCAATAATCGGGTAATACTCATCGCTTCCTGGATAAGTGGCAGCGACATAATAATATCCTTCTTCTGTTGGAGCCTCTGATGATGCATAATATGTATCATCTGCTAATACACCTACATAAAACATATCTGCTTCTGCAACCTTGCTATTGCCAATAGTAGCATAAACTCCTGCAGAAAGTCCATGTGGCTTACCGTCATAAGTCACTTCCTGTACCGGACTTCCGTTGAACTTGATGTATGTACTCTTTGTAGCATCTGCATATACACCACTGTTCTGAAGCTCTGCTGCCTTTTCTTTTAATGTAGCAATCACTTTACTGTTCAATCCTGAGTCTTCAATGTTATAGCCTGAGACAGATGGAATTGACACACTGGAAAGCGAATTGCTGATATTCTTATCAATAGCAAATGTGCTTACAGATGTCATTCCCACTGTAAGTGTTGTTGCAAGTGAAAGCACAAGTACTTTCATTAATTTCTTTTTCACTTTTGGTTCCCCCTATTATTATATTATCCTTAGCATATATCCCTAATCATCTAGTACTATGTTAAATAATACCATTATTTTTTTTTTTTTTCAACTGTTTTATTCTATTTTTCAAATTATTCATTTTTTTCAAGTTTTTCATTTTTTAAAGTTTTTGATTTAAAATATTATATATCAGATATGAACACTTCACAAGAAAATTTTCAAAGCATTCTTGCGTACGCAGTAAGAAGACATGACCTTTCGGCCATGTCTTCTTAAAATCAATAAAGTATTTTATTTTTTGATAAATGCTTCTTTCTTCGCAGATGCAGGTGTCGGAAGTTCCGGATTTTCTGTTCCCTTTGGAACAAGTTTAATCTGAAGTGCTTCCAAACGATAAGCATAGCCTTCTGTTCCTGATTTTTCTCCGTTCTTAGCCCATCCAAGCCATCCGAAGTTTTCAGCATGTACTCTGTAATATACATCGTACTTCTCAGCAATATCTCCTGAAAGTTTAATCTGAATTGCCTCTAATCTAAGACTCTTTCCAGTTGTACCTGATAATTCTCCGGTCTTCTTCCAGCTCTTCTCCCATCCGATATTCTCGATATGGGATTTATATTCGATTTTTCCCTCAGAAGCCATTGTTGATGGAAGTTTAATACGGATAGACTCCATACGTTTTGCCTGTCCACTTGTTCCTGCCATTGCTCCATCATATACATAATCTTGTGTTCCAATATCCTGTACATGTGTCTGGTAACCAACAAGTCTTGCTTCCATAGCCTTATCTGTAGAGCCTACTTTTTTAGGTGGTTTTTCACCCTTCGGAACTAACTTAATCCTAATTGCTTCCAGTCGGTAAGCGTATCCTGCTGTTCCGGCCTGTTCACCGTTCTTAGCCCATCCGAGCCATCCAACATTCTGAGCATGTACACAATAGTAGATATCATACTTATCAGCGACTTTACCTGACAGTTTTATTTGGATTGCTTCCAGACGTTTTGCCTTTCCGCTTGTTCCCGAAAGAGCTCCATCTTCTGCCCATTTGCTTTCCCATCCAATATCCTGGATATGTGTACGATATTGAACAGATCCTGATACACCGTCTGGTAATTTAATCTTAATAGCTTCTAATCGTTTACATTCACCAACTGTTCCGGAATCCATTCCATCTTTCTTCCACTTACTCAGGTCAGCCTCATCTTTCGCGTCTACTTCCCATCCATAATCTTGACGGTGAACTTCGTAGTAGATAGAAAGTTTTGTCTTCTTTTCAGCTGTTGCTGTAAATTCTTTACCACTTTCATCTGTATATGTGGCTTTTGCTTTGTAAGTAACCTGACCATCGTTTTCTTCTGGTGTTACTTCTGCCTCTACTTCTTTAGAATGTTTACAACGGCTGCATACAAATGTTGCTTTTGCTGTATATCCCTTCTCTTTGTCAGCTGTCCATTTCCATCCATCTTTCTCGGAAACTTTGTAATCATGACCAAGTGCCGGTACATCTGCAGACTTGCTGTCTTCATATGTTTTACCATCAAATTCTACACTTGCTTTATAAGTAACTTTTCCTGGTTCTGTACAACTTGCACTTTCTGGCTTTTCTTCTACTTTAGCCTCAACAGTCTTCACATGATCTTTATTAGCATCATTTGCACATGTAAAGGTTGCTGTCGCACTCTTGTTATCATCTGCCCAATTCCACACAGGATCACCATATTTATGGCTCAGTTTATCAAGTTTTACTTCTTTCTTGCTTGTAAGAGTACCGATTGTTGCACTTCCATCTGCATTCTTCACTTCTACAGTTGCAATCCAGACCTCTACTCCGTCCTCTTCACAAGTTGCTGCTTTGCTCTGTGAATCGTCTTTCGCAACTACTGGCGTTCCAATCTGTTCAGCTTTTGGCTCATTTCCGCAAACGTCACATTTTACATCTGTTACAGTGACATCATACTTGCCATCTGCATTTTTTTCATCAGACCATTTAAATGTTCCAGCATAAGTATGCTGTCCTTTTTTACCTGGAACAGTTGCTGTTGCTGTGTATTTCACACCAGCATCTGTCTTGCCAGCTTTGGTATAAATGGTTGTTGCTCCATTTTCATCTTCACAACTCCCAACAGTTGTTGTCTTTTTCGGATCAACATCTACGGTTGCTTTTGCATCTAATGTCTTCTCAATGGAATCATAATTTGCTTTGTTACCAGCATCTGTATCTTTGCTAAGCAGACAATCCAATTTGTCTTTCTTTGCGTAGCAGGAATCACATTTCAGATTCTGGAATGTAATCTGAGTATGATCAGCACTCAGTGTAGCGTCCGTTGCTGTATAAGCATGACCCTCTTTTGCATCCTCAGCTGCTGCATTATATTTTGCAAGGCGTTCAGCGTAATCATCCTCTGTACCCATAATTTCACTTAATTTTGATTTTACAGGTTTTGTGATGCAGTCTCCGCACTCTGGGCACACGTAGTTAACACCTGTGTTGAAGTTTTTATTATCATCTTTTGTATAGTATACTTCATTAAACTCAATATAATGATGTTCGTGAGCAGTACCTTTCTGAGTCTTGCGTGTTCCTGCTTTAATCAATCCGCAGTCACTACAACGACTCTCTGTAAATGCATCACGTCCGCATGTTGCAGCTATAGTTATAGGTTTTTCACCAAAATCATGAGAGTCTCCAGTCAAGTTACTCATCTCTGTTGTCTCAACAAAGTTTGCTGACCACATAAACTCATCATTATCATTGGTCGGATTTCCCATAATGCTCTGCAATTTCTTGTAATTTGTATAGTTCGGGTTATAATCTGTCTCTTCAAATTCATATCCCTGGCTTTCATGATCTGAAATATTCTTCTTACCGGAAATGAATCCAAGATTTGTTGCGATAGAAACATATAATGTTCCATCTTCTTTGATTGTTACTCCTGAGATTGGATGATTTTCTACTGTAAATGTAGCATTGTCTTTTTTTGTTACTGTGAATGCCATGCCACCAAACAGCTTTGAAAAATCACGTGTTGCAGATACTGTATTGTATTCTTTTACTGTTGCTACTTCTCCAGTTTTAAGATCATATGACATCAGATCATTGGATACATTGAAATAGAGTTTTCCACTATAGTATGCTGCTGTCAATCCAATAGAAGGATAGATTTTCTGCTCATCCTTGAACTGCTCATACAGTTTTGTAAGCGTTTCATCTTTCTGCATTTTTCCATCTTTCAAAACTGTAACAACATTCTGTTCTTTGCCATCAGCGTCTTTTCCCTTATCGGTAAAGTCAATTAATGTCTCATAATCACTGTCTGCATCTTTATCAGATACAATGTCCTGATCAGTAATCTTATGGCGAACCAACTTATATTCCGTAGTTTTTTTATCACTACTTGAGCCTGAACTAGATCCCATATTTGACATGCTGTCTGCTCGTGCAAACAAATCTGTAGAATCATACAGGTAGTACATGTATGTTCCGTCAGAATATACGTTACTTGCCGCACGGGCTACCCAGGCTTTTTCATAGGACTGGTCTGTTGCTGCCTTTCTGTACAGTGTCCGAAGTCCATCACCAGGTTTTGTCGTATCCATGTTTCCGTCATACAGCTTTCTTGCGCTTGTATCACTGAACAGGAAGAATACATGATTCATATCTCCATCTGTCTCTACACGATCACGGCTCATAACCTCTGTGTATACATCTGTATAACATGCATCCACATAATACCATTTTCCATTTAATCTTACTGCATTCCAGTAGTGATCGGATCCAAAGTCCGGATCTTCCTCACCAAACATAGAAACACTTGACTTAAATGTAATTCTTACAAGGTCTACGGTATATCCAGCATCAATATTAATATTGCCATCTTTATCATAATACAGATCTTTTGCTGTTTTCCAGTTCGTACTATCATCATATCCGGCACTTGGATTCTTCAGATAGACATTTTTATCCAGGCACTGTACCAAATATGCATATGCTTTAGAATATCCAAGACATACAGATTTGCCAAATCCAAAGACTCCAATATGAGAACCTTCCCAGTAATTGACAACACCATCTGTCATCTGAGTTGCAGCCTGCTCTGTCAAAATCGGGATTCCATCATTAGCAGTTGTCTCGTTCGTTCCATCTTGATCCAAATCAAGAACTTTTTCCGTAGCCATCATATTCTGAGTCATCTGCTCTATAGTTACTTTATTGCCGTCATTATTGACATCTACACCTTCATTTTCTGCCTTTTTGATGAAATCATCGGCACCTGCTTTCAGCTGGTCTGCTACTTCGTCACCAAAGTTCGTTCTTGCAAATCCATCTGGATCTGCATCGATATCATCCTTATTTGTTTCTACATAAGCTTCAGCCTTCTTGTTTGCCTCAGCTTTTTCTTCATCAGTCGCGTCACTCTCAGCTTTTCCTAATGCCTGCTGATAAATAATGTTCTGAATTGCCTTCTCATAATAACTCTTTCTAAAACCATCTTTAATGCCGTCAGCAAACTGATCATGGAAAGTCTGAGTAATCTGCTTCTTATACATCTCCTCAAAAATAGGTTTTATATCATTGTAATGTTCTGGCTTTTCCGCTGTAGGAGAATACATTGGCTGCTCATCCGCTGATTTCCCACTATTCATGATATAAGCCATATCAAATGTATTATGATGTGCAAGCCAGTCATTCAATACAAGAAGCTTCTGAGCATCTGTTTTAGCTTTTGAATCTTCAACAGCCTGCAGTGCATCTTTTCTTGCCTGGATGATTTTTTTATCGTAATACTCTACGCCTTTTTCATCACCATACTTAAATGTGAGAATCGTTCCAGTCAGATCATCATAGCTGACCGTTCCATTTCTGACATCATCTACAGATTGTCCGGCAAGTGCCAGCATTTCCCCGAGAACTCCCAGTTTATCATCTTTGCTGTCATTAAAGTCCAAGAAGAATGGTGTCTGTACTCCAAGTAAATCAGCATGTTTTGTCCAGTATTCCTGGTAATCCTGGTACAGTCCTAAAACTGTTTGAATCTGTTCCTCTGACAGACCATTCTTCTTTTCTTCTTCTGCGCATGTAGCGATTGCTTTGTCATCATTTTCGATTCCTTCCTCGCCACCCACAATCTCCAGGTTTTCAAGTTCTTTACGAAGGCCCTTGATTGCCGGATCATTCTCGTCAATCTTAACATCTTTTGTAAGCGCTTCTGCAACTGCTGCATTGGCACCTTGGAACTTGATTGCAGGAATTGTAATAGATGTACCAGCAACGGTAACATCCGCGCCATCTACAACAGGCTGTGCTGCATTGCCAGCCTGCGTCGCTGCATTATCTGTTTTCTGTGCTGCTTCATCGTTTTTCTGTGCTGTATCATCTGCTTTGGTCTCATCCTGTTTTGTGTCAGTCTGGTCTGCAGACGCATCTGCTTCATTGTTCACAGTATCCTCTTGTTTTACTTCTTCATTTGCATCCTGCTCTATAGTGGCTTCAGTTTCCTGATCCGGTGCAGCATATACTGTTGACGGAACAACACTGAATACCATCATTGTAGAGAGAAGTAAACTTAAAAGCTTTTTGTTTCTCTTACTCATACTGTTTTTCCTTTCTTTAGCATCATTATTTTTCCATTAAAAATTATGATTTTCTGATTTTTTGCATCACTCCTTTTCCCACTAACAGCTTATTCATACTCCTCCCCTATTTATATGCGTTGCAATTACTCCAGGTCTCTTTGCCCTGTTGCAAAAAGAAAAGCAAACCACATTTTTTAACCCCTCTCCTTTTTACAAAATGTCTCATTCATTACATAATAAATAGTCTTGTGTATCAAATATAATATACCACCTAACAATTCTTTTATCAAGATAAAGTCAACCCTTGCCTCATTATTTCTCATGAGACAAGGGTTTCTTTACTTTCATTATGCTACGGATGATTTTTCTTTTTCTTTCTCAGCAAGGATTGCTGCTGTAAGTTCTTTTCTGTTTGTCTTAAAGTGAAAGAATGGTCTTTCTGTAATCACACGTATTTCAACCGGATATTCATAATCTTCCAGAGCGTCTGCCAGACCTGCTTTCACCTCATCAAGAGTCTTTGTTCCATCAAGAATCACATAGAAGTAAGGAAGGAAGTATTCCTCATGCTCCTGATCCGGCACAAAGCAGAAGAATCCGTCTGCAACTCCTGGAACGCGTACAGCTTTTGTTTCCATTCGCATCATATATAGCTCCCCGCCGCCATAACGTTTCGTTGTTCCACGGCCAAGAATATATACAATTCCATGTTCATTAATATATGCTTTATCTCCTGTATGAAGCCAGCATTTTCCATCCGGATGGTTAATCAGTGTACGCTCTGTCATCTCAGCTCCCATCCAACCGCCATAATGAAGCATCATGGCAGGACCAGTCATGCACAATTCTCCAATTTCTCCATAGCTTAACTCTTCCAGATCATCTGAAAATACACTCATAACTGTGGCAGGCATTGGCATACCTACACAGCCATCTACCAGCGGAAACATTGGATTTGGCAGTGTAAAGTTTGAACATCCTTCGCTCTGTCCATATCCTGCACTTAATGTAGCTGTTACTTTATGTTTATGGAAGAAAGCTTCTACTTCCTGTGTCTTTCTCTCATTCATTGCTTCAGCTCCAGTACCCAGTGTTCTAAGATGGGACATGTCATAATCCTCTGGAATTCTGTCACTCTTCATGAGTATCTCACACAACATAGGAACTAATGCCCAGAAGTTTGGTTTCTGCTCCATAAATGCAATATCAATGTCTTCCAGAGGGCAAAACGGATCCAGTACTACATTCAATCCTGCTGACATCGGGAACAGTGTCATAGATACTGTAACTGCAATCAATGCCGGTGGCAGAATTGGAAGCCACCATTTTTCCTGTACATCTGATGGTGGAATAAAGATGGACATCTGGAATGCCACTGCCACCACATTTGCAGAGGAATGGATGACCAGTTTTGAAATTCCGGTAGATCCACTTGTATATGCTCCAAATACCGGTCTGTCTGGATTTCTTTCAGCCATATAATCTTCATGATAATCTTTTCCTAATTCAAGGAATTCTTTCCATGTAAGATTTCCTTCTGTTGTTTCTGTATTCTTTGAATATCTTGATGCAATTTCTTTCTCTGTATATTCCGGCATTGCATCTTTGTCTGCATAATCATATGGAGAAATCTTGATCATACGTGTCATCGGTGTTGTCGCACGGAATAGTTCTTCATCTTCTTTTGATGTATAGTCCATTACAAATGCTGTATCTGCTTTTGATTTTCTGATTGCAAAGCAAAGCTCTTCCGGGATATCGTCACGACAGATAATAGTTGCCCCGATTCTCTCTGCTGCCATTAATAAAATATAATGTGCAGGAACACTCTGCAAGAATAGTGGAATTCTTCTTCCATCCCCATATCCCAGAACCTTTAATGATCTGGCTGCTTTGTCAACCTCTTTCCAAAGCGTCTTCCATGTAATTTTATTTCCATAATATTCAAACGCAGTTCTATTTTCATCCTGATTTTTATATTTCAGAAATTCCTCGATTGTCATCTTCGGAACTTCTACATTACGCAGCTGTTCCGGATAAAATTGAAGCCACGGCTTATCAATGCTCGGTTTTCCTGTTAATTTCATCTTTGTATTTTCCATCTTTTTCTTCTCCCTGTAATATAGATTCGTTTTAAACTTGTGCTATTGTAGCACGTAAAATATTTCCAAACAATAGATTCAATTGTTTTTGCATATTGCTTCATTTGAATCATTTTTTTCAAGATTTTGTCTTTCTTCAAGATTCGCGTTTTTTCTTGTTTTATTCTTCCAAATAAGCTAAACTTAATACATATAAGAAAAAGGGGTAATAATTATGAAAGAGAAAAATCGTTTCAGTGTTCTTTTAGAACATCTAACATCTATGGCTAATCTAAAAAATTACACAATTGCCAAAGCTGTTCAATACGACGAATCCTATATCAGCAAATGGATCAGCGGCAAACTTCTTCCCGCTGAGAAAAACCATGAAATTATTTTTCAAAATATCAGCGAGTGTATTGTGAATTCTTTGAATCCTGATACAATTCCTATGTTTCTTCAAGAATATCAAGTACGCAATCTTCAGGATTTGCAATTCGCTATTTACGATAACCTGGGATCCGAATATTCCTATGTAAAAGAGCTTCGTTCTTCTACAGGCTCTGAAGTTGCATCAAAGATATCATACTATCCCGAGCTCACTCTGGATCAGTTTATTTTTAAAATGAAACATCCGTCTCTAAGAAAAGTTCAATCTTTGAATATCTATGCCATGGTAGACATTCTAAATATAGATTTGAATTATCAGATGATGATTACTGAATTAAACGGTCTTCACAATGACCGTGGGCTCGTCCTTCCCGGTGTGCATTTTTCATTAATGATAAATCTCGACACTCCAAATTTGAGCAGCACTTATATTACAAGTTTTCTGACAAATGTACTGTCCAATCTTTCTAATATTGATTTTGACCTGTATTGTGGTTCACAGGCACAGAAAAAGCTGGTATTTGCAATTAAAGATATTTATTCTATTTCCGGAATGTTGGTAGATCAGAGTCATTGTCTTTCTGTAACTACAATTGAAGATTCTTCTCTATCAACGGAGCTATATCATAAAATCCGTTTACTTTGTAACAAAGAATCTTTGTTAATTCGAAAAACGACAATTGAAAACATGATTCGGAATCACGAATACGAGCACTCACTTTTTGCTCAGAATTCGTCCAGTATTCTCGGTCATTTTACAGAACATTTTCTTCCAGATGATTTGTACGAAGAATTATTCAATAAATATTCTTCTATTTTTAACAACCTGAAACCTGAAACATTAAAGCGGCTACATACTATCACTGCACAGCTTTTACGCTGCTCAAGTGTAAAAATTATATTATATGCTTCTGTTTTCAATGATTTTATAGTTAGTGGCGAACTGGATTTTTATGGTTTTCGTATCCAACTGACTCCTGAACAGAGACTTCGTTACATTAAGCATGTAGATGAGTTACGTCAAAATAACGAACAACTGGATTTGAAAGTGCTTCCAAATGGGATCTTATCGGACTATCAACACATCCCAAGGCCTACTTTATTCCATTCCCAGGATTTCAGTTATCTGCGTTTTGCGAGAAACACACCTGAATATAATGTCTGTATTCCTAATAAAATCATACTGAATCAAATTTTTGATGAATTCTTTACTGAACTTTGGAATTCTGACACTTGTGTTTCAGCAGATTCTCTGATTACTCATTCCATACTATCTATAGAAATACTACAACCAGAAACTTCTAAAAATTAATATCTTAACATATAAAAGAAGATACCAGTCACGTATCTTCTTTTATATGTTGCAATATTCAATTGTTGTAAATCAACAGATCACATATCTAATGCAATTTGTATCATATTATCAAATCCCAGTTGCCGCTCCCTGGCAGATAATTTTTCATCTTTGTATAAATGATCGGAAATTGTAAGCATGCAAAGCGCCTTTTTTCCTGCTCTTGCTGCATTCATATAAAGTGCTGCTGATTCCATCTCCACTGCAAGTACTCCCATCTTGCGCCAACGGTCATTGACCGTCGGATCATCATTATAAAATACATCGGAAGTAAGTACATTTCCGGCACGGACTGTCAGACCTTTCTCTCTTACCGTGTTTACGGCACTTTCCAGTAATTCATAATCCGCAATCGGTGCAAATGTTCCCGGAAGATTATACTGTGCGGCATAATTCGAATCTGTACAGGCACCTACAGCAATGACCACATCCCGAAGATCCACATCATCCTGAAGGGCCCCTGCCGAGCCGATGCGGATAATTTCTTCCACTTCATATTCGTGGTACAGTTCATAAGTATAGATTCCGACTGATGGAACTCCCATACCACCTCCCATAACAGAAATCTTCTCTCCTTTATAAGTTCCCGTGTATCCAAGCATATTTCTTACGGTATTAAAACATACCGCATCTTCCAAAAAATGTTCCGCAATATATTTTGCACGAAGCGGATCTCCCGGCATCAGAACTCGTTTTGCAATCTCTCCTTTTTCTGCTTCATTGTGTGGTGTTCCCATAGCATTATCTCCTCTCTTTTCTGATCAGTATACGAAGTGCTTCTACTGCTGTACGAATCGGTGCCTCTGTATCATGCACGACTGGATTATCCAGTCCTTTCTTTGCCCGCTCCTGGTTCGCCATTGTAAGAAGAACCGTTCCAATCCGTACTTTCCTGTAACTTGCCACAACGAATAGTGCTGCTGATTCCATCTCTGAGGCCAGGCAGCCACACTGAACCCATGCATTCCATTTATTTAACAGTTCATATCCAACAGGCTTCGCCTGTGGTGCATGCTGCCCATAAAAAGAATCTTTACATTCCACCACACCCACATGATAAGGAAATTTCAGATTTTCTGCTGCCTCTACAAGCGCATTCGTGATATGAAAATCCGATACTGCCGGAAACTCAACTGGCGCATATTCTTTGCTTGTTCCTTCCATGCGGACTGCTCCTGTAGCAATGACAAGATCACCACTTTTTACCTCTAACTGCATACCTCCACTTGTTCCCACCCGGATAAATGTATCGGCTCCTACATTTGCCAGTTCTTCCAGTGCGATTGCCGCAGACGGACCTCCAATCCCGGTCGACGTTACACTGACTTTCTCCCCTTCCAGATAGCCGGTATAAGTTGTAAATTCACGACTGTCTGCTACAGGCAGAGCATCTTCAAAATGTTCCGCAATCTTCTGACAGCGCTTTGGATCTCCGGTCAGGATCACATATCTCCCAACATCCCCTTCTTCCAGTTGTACGTGATACTGTCTGTCTTTGTCTTCTGAATAATTAATCATATGACATACCTCCTTCGCATCATTACACATGAAACTTTTTATACATTTCTTCTTTAAATTCTTTTTTTCTAAATAGAAGTAGTCTTATAAAGAATAAAAAGCTTAAGCCCACACAGATAACTGCAAATGCACGGTACAAGATCACACCTGTCGCCATCAGAATCAGAGGCAGTACCATGCTGTAGACCGATGCCATTACATAGTAAATCATATATTCTTTTGGCGGATGTGACTGGATCCTTGCAATCAACTCCATCAATATCTCCACGATCAGGCAGACTAGCGGCAATACCAGATCTACCGACCACCTGTGCCACCCTGTGAAAATATCCCACAAAATACTTCCTATGCTCACAATAAGCAACTGCCACATCGCATTCTTAAGTAAATTATAACGCTTCAGGTATCCGGTTGCAAATGCAAGCCACATACTAAATCCTCCTGCTACCGCAAATATCCACCAGTGTAAATCTGGTGTCAGGACCAGATTTAACATGATGCACAGAACAACTGCTGCAATACAGCAGAAATTAAAAATCTGAAACACTTTCTTTCCTTCATAATTGGGTTTAGCCTCTTTTGGGTAATCTGGTTCTACTTTTTTTACAAAGATTCCCTGTTCCTTCAATATACGATAAAAATTACGCTGAATATTCGTGCTGTCATATCTGGAAGTAAACGCAAATGACAATGTATCTCCAAAAGAGCATACGCAAAGCTCTGTACGCATGGTGCTTGTGTAAACTCCGAAACGTTCAATATATTTTGCATATTCCGGAGGCATCTTCACCACACTCATATTGGACAATACTGCTGTCACTTCCCGCTCTGCAAGCTTCGCTCCCATCTTGATACAACGATTCTTCAGTTCCAGCGGCGCCCATTTTAAAATTTTATGTTTCTCATAGGCAATCAGATTGTTCATACGTTCCGCAATTTTTTCTTTTGACAGATTTTCTTCAAAATACTGCTTTGTTGCTTCCAGCACATCATCAAAAGAATCTTTGCCTTCCCCGAAACGATATCCCGGTTCAATATAACTAAAAAAATTCAGCATAGAATCAGATGGGAAAATTTTTCTCAAATTCACTGGAACCATTAAAATTACAGGCTTCTTTTCCTGAATCTTACTTTGTTCTTCATGAATCGCACAGATCATCGCTGCCGTCAAAAATACAGACATGGATACGCCATGTTTTCTTGATACTTCCAGAAGTTCTTTTACTGAGGCAGTCGTCTCGCCAATCTGAAGTTCTTCATATTCCTTACTCTCCCGGCGAATCTGATAAGCATGATTCTTTTTCTTTCTCGTGCCACGCTCATCTGGATTGTAGTAACGGCCAAAACCATCCTCCTCCTGATCTTTTACTGTCAGATCTTGCTCCGTAAGAATCACATTTTCCAGACCATCCTTTTCATGCATCAGATAAAGATAGTTCTTCACAAGCTCACGCAAAAATTCAGTTGCTCCCGTCCCATCTGTCAGTGCATGAAACACTTCAAAATTAATCCGGTTCTTATAATAGGTGACTTCAAATAATAATTCTTTTTTATCTCTTATATAAAGATGGCTGCACGGTTCCTTGTACTCTTCCCTTACGACCGGCCGCAGATCACTTTTCTCAAGATAATGCCAGAAAAGTCCTTTTCGCATGACTGACAGAAAGACCGGATACTTCTGGATTGTCTGATCCAATGCCATCTTAAGAACACTTCCATCAATCTTTTCTTTTAATACGCAGTAAAAGCGAAATACCCTTGTATCCTTCGGGCTGCTGGCAGCGGAAAACATTTTTGCTGCATTGTCCAGATTCCGCCAATACGCTCTTCTTTGCTGGAACACTTTTATTCCCTCCTACTTAAGAACTGATTGATCAGTTCAAAACTTTCCTGCACATGGAAATACCGGATCCCAAGCGCAAAATATCCGTGAAGCGCATCTTTGATTCGATGAACCTCCACGTAATTACCGGCTTCCTTTAGCCGTTTTCCATATTCTTCCCCTTCATCTCGAAGTGGGTCGAACTCTGCTGTCAGAATTAATGTATCCGGTTGATTTCTGTAATCTGTCTCCATCAGTGGTGCAAAATATTTATTCTTCTTATCCTCTTCTCTGGCCGCATAAAAATCAATATAATCACGCATCTTTCCCGCTGTCAGAAGATAATCACTTCCACAGTCTTTTACTGACTGGAACCTGGAAGTATCACTGTAGTCATTATTCACTGCCGGATAGATCAAAATCTGTCTTTGAGGCTTAAAAATCCCATCATCTCTTGCTTTCAGCGAAACTGCTGCCGCAAGATTTCCGCCGGCACTGTCACCGATCAATGTAATGCGTTGAGGATTCACATTTAAAATAAACCGATTTGTATAAATGGCTTTGGCCACTGCATAACAGTCCATAAAACCTGTTGGAAATGGGTGTTCCGGCGCCAGTCTGTATTCTACCGACACCACAATATGTTCTGTCGCGGATGCCAGTCTTGCACAGATTCTTTCATAATTATCAATACAATCCGTTACCCAGCCGCCACCGTGGAAGAACAAAAAGACCGGAAGATCTTCCGTCACCTTTTCTCTCGGCAGATAAATACGCACCGGCACTTCATAATCTCCGTTATATATCTTGTAATCGATTGTTTTGTGAAAGATTTTCATTGGGTCTATCGCTTTGAGGCTGGCAAGATGTCTGGCTGCCTCCACCTCAATCCCGTCAAACGACAGTGCCTTTAAAATCTTCTTCATAGAATGATTGATCGCCATATAGAAAAAGAAGAACCCCGGTCCCGGGATTCTTCTTCACTCCTCATCTTCCTATTCAGCAGATGCTTTCTCAACCTGTGCGATTGCTGCTTTCTGCATCGGGATTCTACAGTTCTTATTATTACCAAACTCTACGATAAGATCATCATCTGTAATGTCGATGATTACTCCGTAGAAACCGCTTGTTGTAAGTACGGTATCACCGACTTCCATCTCTGCGATCATCTCCTGGATTCTCTTCTGCTCTTTTTTCTGTGGGCGCATGAATAACATATAAAATCCACCGAATATTACTACATATACTAAAATCAGTACTACCCAGTTTGTTCCTGCACTCTGTGCTGCCAATGCGTACATAATATTCCCTCCTAAATTTCATTAAACACTGTTTCTACTATACAGGAATTTGACATTTTCATCAAGATATTTTCATCATTTCTACGTGATTTTATAAATATTTTCTATTTTTACAATTCTCACCTGAAAATTCTGCCCGTTCCCGTACCAAATATCATCTGCGATTTTTCTGATTTGCCTGTGATCTACTCGCCCTCTGCCATTCTGCGAAGCTTCTCTTCTTTATATTCTTTGTATCTTCCTGCCTCAATTGCCTCGCGGATCTCTTCCATCATCTTATTATAGAAATATAGATTATGAAGTACACAAAATCTCATACCAAGCATCTCCTTTGCTTTCAGAAGATGTCTCACATAAGCTCTGGAATACGTTCTGCATACCGGGCAGTTACAACCTTCCTCAATTGGTCTTGTATCTAACTCATACTTGGCATTGAACAGATTCATCTTTCCATGATTCGTATACACATGTCCATGGCGTCCGTTTCTGCTTGGATATACACAGTCAAAGAAGTCAACACCACGTTCTACAGCTTCCAGAATATTCGCCGGTGTTCCGACTCCCATCAGATACGTCGGTTTATTTTGTGGCAAATGCGGCACAACTGCATCCAGAATCCGGTACATCTCCTCATGACTCTCTCCAACTGCAAGTCCGCCAACTGCATAGCCATCCAGATCCAGTTCTGAAATCTCCTGTGCATGGCGCACACGGATATCCTCATACACGCCGCCCTGATTGATGCCGAATAACATCTGATGCTTGTTAATTGTATCTGGAAGACTGTTCAGTCTGTCCATCTCTGCTTTACATCTCTTAAGCCATCTGGTCGTACGATTCACAGAATTTTCCATATAATCCCGGTCTGCAACACTGGACGGACACTCGTCAAATGCCATCGCAATGGTGGAGGCCAGATTGGACTGGATCTGCATACTCTGCTCCGGTCCCATAAAAATCTTTCTTCCATCGATATGAGAGTTAAAGTATACTCCCTCTTCTTTTATTCTTCTGAGCCCTGCCAGCGAAAACACCTGAAATCCACCGGAATCAGTAAGAATCGGCTTGTCCCACACCATAAACTTATGAAGACCGCCAAGTTTCTTTACGACCTCATCTCCCGGTCTTACATGAAGATGATATGTGTTGGATAATTCAACCTGTGTCCCAATCTCCTGCAGATCTGTTGTTGACACCGCGCCCTTGATTGCCGCAATAGTTCCTACATTCATAAATACAGGGGTCTCAATGACCCCATGTACTGTATGTAATCTTCCTCTTTTGGCAAGACCATCTGTCTTTAATAATTCATACATGATCTTTCCCTCTCTTTTTCTTTTTTTAATAATGACATACTACCGGGCATCCATCCGGAATCAAGTCATAAAGTGCCGCCGCTTTATCTTTCGGCATATTAACACAGCCATGTGAACCGTGACTTAAATATCTGTTGCCTCCAAATGAAGACTGCCATGTTGCATCGTGGAATCCGATACCTCCATTAAATGGCATCCAGTAAGCAACCGGTGTCTCGTACTCGTAAGTTCCATCTGGTTTCTTTGTTCCGCGAAGTGTCTTATTTCTTGACTTGTATGTCAAAGAATAGGTCCCCTGCGGTGTCGCATTTCCCTTGTTCGGATTACCTGTTACAATATCTGTCTCCAGCGCAATCTGTCCGTCTTTAATAAACCACATATGCTGCGTGGTAAGATTGACTTCTGCATATGTATTTCCCATATCCATTGCAGTATGGTTGGCTGCACGACTGGAATATTCCGGCTCTCTTGTTACAGTCTCAGCATTCTGGATATTGGCAATCAATGCATCATACTCTGCATCCTGATCGATTTTCCAGCCATAACCGCCACCTTCAACTGTGACAGTATTGCCTGTTGCAGTTGTAAACTGACGCGGTTTTCCTTTAGTATTATATTTTGTTGCAAGAGCAGCAATATACTCTTTTACTGCTTCCTGGTTAAATGTAACGTTCATATCTGCATCCACAATCACCCACTGTGAAATGACAGATGCATCTACCACTTCTGTATTCGGATTAAAGTCATATGTAATATTCGCTCCAAGATAGCTGTTCATGGTATCCTTTGCTGCCACTACTTCCTGGGAATCTGATAAAAATCTCGGTTTGATATAGCAGTTCGTATCTGTCAGATTCAAGGTATCCTGGAATCCTTCTATCGACTCTCTGATATCTTTATTAAATGTCTCTGTATCAATCTGCGTACCAATGACCTCTGGCACGACCACAAACTCTGTATTCTGGAATTCCGGATGCGCATCTACAGAAGCCACCTGATTCTCTTCTTTCAGACAATTCAAACTCTTAATACGCCTTGCAAGTGCATTCTCATCATACTTCACTCCAATCTTTGCCTCAATCACCGGCTTCTCCCACAGAGATGTAATCCAAAGAAACTTGTTCTGCTTCTTTGCCAGCTCTGTAACTTCATCTCCCGGCACATATTTCAAAGAAATCTCGCTTCCTGTAATCTGTTCACTGTCGCCGTCAGATTCCTGAAGTGTCAAAGTATAATCCGCAACCTGTTGTTCCATGTATTTTTCCACCTGTGCAACACTCTTCAATGCAAAATTATTGCCATTGATCGTTGTGTTGAACATAAAATGACTGTCAAAGTAAAACGCCATGCCAACATAAGCAACTACCAGAACTGCTAAGATCACACCAAACGTGATACCTACCTTCTTGCCAATGCCGCCTCTCTTTGGTTTCTCATCTTCATCTTCGTCCAGAGATATAAAGTCTGTCTCGAAATCTTCATCGTCATTATAATCTACGTCAAACTCGTCTCTGCCTTCTTCTACTACTTCTTCGTATTCGTTTTTCTTCTTTTTTCCAAACATGTTCGTCAAACTCCCCTTTTCTAGTTCACACGCTATCATTATAATATGCACTTTTCTAAAAGTACAGAGCTAATTCACGAAAAATTCTTGAAGAATTTATTAAGATTGTTTTATAATAAAAAGAAATCTATAACAAAACCTATGACATCAAAGGAGAAATTGACATTATGGCTGGATCAACTTATGGAACATTGTTCCGTATCACCACATGGGGAGAATCTCACGGACCTGCAATCGGTGTTGTGATAGACGGGTGTCCTTCAGGACTTTCCTTAAGTGAAGAAGATATACAAAAACAGCTCGACCGAAGAAAACCTGGCCAGAGTAAATTTACAACGAAGAGAAAGGAAAGCGACACTGCCCAGATTCTCTCCGGTGTTTTCGAGGGTAAGACAACCGGCACACCAATCTCTGTCATTGTCTACAATCAGGACCAGCGTTCCAGAGATTACGGTAAAATTAAAGACTGTTACCGTCCCGGACATGCTGATTATACATTTGATGCAAAATATGGCATCCGCGATTACCGCGGTGGCGGACGTTCTTCTGCCCGTGAAACGATTGGCCGGGTCGCAGCCGGTGCAATTGCGAAAAAAATCCTGGAACAATTAGGAATCGACCTGATTGCCTTTACCCGTTCTATTGGAGATATCTGTATTCCTGAAACGGAATATCGTTATGAAGATATTGCCGAAAATATGTTATATATGCCAAATAATGCTTATGCAAAAAAAGCTTCCGATTATCTGGAATCCTGCATGAAAAATCAGGATTCTTCCGGTGGAATTGTTGAATGCCGCGTAAAAGGCATGCCGGCCGGAATCGGTGAGACAGTCTTTGATAAACTTGACGCTTCTCTCGCAAAAGCTGTCGTTTCCATTGGCGCTGTCAAAGGTGTGGAAATCGGTGACGGATTTGAAGCTTCAAAAAGCCACGGCAGCAGCAACAATGATGCATTTACATGTCAGAATGGTACCGTTATAAAAAAGACGAACCACGCCGGCGGAATCCTCGGAGGTATGAGTGATGGTTCTGAACTGATTTTTCGGGCTGCATTTAAACCGACTCCTTCCATCAGCAAGGAACAGCAGACCATCAATACGGCTTTCGAAGATACGACGATTGCCATTACCGGACGTCACGATCCGGTTGTTGTACCAAGGGCTGTTGTTGTTGTAGAATCTATGGCCGCAATCACAATTTTAGACCAGATGATGATAAATATGTCCTCAAAAATGGATGCCTTAGAAGCATTTTACTGTAAAGAATAATAACGTCAAAAAAGAGAAGTCCTAAGCTTTTACCCTTACGACTTCTCTTTTCAACTCATTTATCTGTACTATAACCCTACTTTTTCCACATCGGATTTTCTTCACACATAGCAATCTGTTCCGGCATGATTGGGAGTTCCCTGAATCGGTGTCCGGTTGCATTATAAATTGCATGAGCAATTGCCGAAAGTGGTGTATTGATCACGACCTCACCGATAGATTTTGCGCCAAATGGACCAGACTTTTCATAGCTGCTCTCAAACTCTACATGAATATGACCGATATCTTCTCTTGTCGGAATCTTATATTGCATGAGAGAATTTTCATAAAGTCTTCCCTTTGCATCATAAGTGATATTCTCCGTCAGTGCCATTCCGATTCCCTGAAGGATTCCGCCCTCAGCCTGAACTCTTGCCAGGTTTGGGTTCACCGGAGTCCCACAGTCAACAGCAGTATAATAATCTATCACTTTTGCCTGTCCGGTCAGAAGATCCACTTCCACATCTGCCACGCCTGCCATAAATGGCGGTGGTGAAGTTGGCTGGCTCATGGTCACAGTCTCTTCTAGAGCAATACTGTTGCCCGCCATAGACGCTGTTGCAATATCAAACAGGGAAACTTCTGTTTTTTCCAGAGTCTTTTCGCCTCTATAGATGACTTTATCACCGTCAAATTCTACTTCTTTCTCATCACATCCAAGCATCTTAGCTCCGACAAGACAAATCTTATCTCTAAGCTTTCTCGCACACAGCTCAGTTGCCTTTCCAGTTACATAAGTCGTACTGGATGCATAAGATCCTGAATCATATGGTGATGCATCCGTATCTGCTCCAAATACAATTACTTTATCAAGCGGACACTCCAATACTTCTGCTGCAATCTGTGCAAGAATCGTATCACAACCTGTTCCCATGTCTGCTGCTGCAATTCGCATAATGTAGAAACCTTCATCATTCAGTTTCAGCGCTGCACTGCCTACATCTAATCCACTGATACAAGATCCCTGCATGGCAAGTCCCATACCAAGAGCACGGACTTTTCCATGTCCTAGTTCGCGAACCGGATAATTCTCATCCCAGTGACTCATCTCTTTCACCTTTGCGATACAACGGTCCAAGGCACAGCTTGTATTTGTCTCACCGTAAAATGCCGGCATGACCTGTCCTTCTTTTACTATGTTCATCTCACGAAGTTTCATCGGATCCATATGGAGTTTTTCTGCCAGTTCATTAACTGCTGTCTCAATGGCAAAAAGTCCCTGTGTTGCACCATATCCACGATAAGCTCCAGAAGACATAACATTCGTATAAACCACGTCGTAAACAAAGCGGAATGCCTCTGCTTTTCCGTAAAGCGGAATAGATTTGTGCCCGGACAGTCCGACTGTTGTCGGTCCATGTTCCCCATAGGCACCTGTGTTAGAAATGGTGTACAGATCAATTCCACGGATAGTTCCATCTTTCATAGCTCCAAGTTTCACATGCATTTCCATCTCATGTCGCGGAGAAGAAGCTGTCATACATTCCTCACGGGTGAAAATAATCTTACTCGGCTTCTTTGTCATCCAGGTCACATATGCCGGATAGACCTCACAGACCGCTGTCTGTTTTGTTCCAAAACCTCCTCCGATACGCGGCTTGCTGACACGTACCTGTGATTTTGGAATATGAAGTGCATTTGCAATGATCCTTCTGCAGTGAAACACAATCTGGGTAGAGCTAAATACATTCAGACGTCCATATGTATCAATGGAACAATATGTACGCATTGTTTCCATCATCGTCTGCTGGCACGCTTTTGTATGATATACCTGGTCGATGATAATGTCACAGTCTGACAGTACTTGATCAATATCTCCATGTTCACTCGCCTCATGTGCGCACAGATTTCTTTTATTATCTGCTCCTACCGGACAAAGCGCCTCCCAGTTATCTTCCGGGTGCACCAGAATTGGATTATCCAAAGCTTTATGATAATCAAGGATCGGTTCCAACACCTCGTACTGTACCTTGATCATGGAAATGGCTCTGTCCACCGCTTTTTCTGTCTCTCCTGCCACAATCGCAACCGGATCTCCTACAAATCTGACATGACGATCCAGAATCAGACGGTCATATGGACTGGGTTCTGGATAAGTCTGTCCTGCACATGTAAATCTTCGTCCGTTCTGGTCGATATCCTTCCATGTATAGATGGCCTCAATTCCAGGAACTTTCATTGCCTTATCTGTCTGAATCTCCTGCACCACCGCATTTGCATGAGGGGATCTGAGCAGTTTCACGATCAGACAATCTTCCGGGATCATATCATCCATATATACTGGCTGACCAGTCACAAGCTGCATGGCATCTTTTTTTCTGACTGGCTGATTTACAATTTGCATGATACTTCCTCCCCTCTTTTTTCTTTCTTCCAGACAAGGAAATTCTGGATTCCACGAAGCTGTCCCTCATACCCGGAACAACGGCACAGATTCCCTGCCAGATACTCTTTTATCTCTTCCTCATTCGGAAATTCATTTTCACGGAATAATGCCAGTGCATTCATAATCATGCCCGGATTACAGAAACCACACTGCTCTGCTCCCTGGTCTGCAATGAATGCGCCAAACTCTTCCGCTTCTTCCTTAAGCCCTTCGAGCGTTGTGACTTTATGTCCATCTACTCTGGCTGCCAGAATAGAACAGGACAGTACCGGCTTGTCATCTAAAAATACTGTGCAAAGTCCACAACCTGAAGTCTCACATCCACGTTTTACACTTTTACATCCATGCTTTCTTACAAAATCTATAAGAAGCAGGTCCGGTTCGATCTCTTCCTGAATTTTCTTTCCATTAAGTACGATACTAATCTGCATTTCTATCACCTCCCAGTATACGAAGTGCGCGAACGGTCATAACCTCTGCCAGATGGCTTCGATACTCAGCAGTTCCTCGCATATTACTTCCAGTCGGAAGCTTTTCTTTTATCTCTTTGGCAAATGTGTGCATCACTTCTTCTGTAACACTTCCATTTGTCAGCCCCTTCAACAATCCAGCCGCGTCTTCGAACAACATAGCTTTTCCCGGTCTGGCACCGATACTAATACGCATCTTATCAGCAAAGATTGCTGCTGTCATGTTAAGTGTCGGGAAATCTGTCACTGTATTTCTCACAGACTGATAACAAATATGAACTGGCGTCTTCTTTATTATAATGTGAACCAGAATGTCATTGTCTCTTTTAAGTTTCGCAAACTCCTGAATGGACATGATTCCTCCTTTGTAAAGCTCCACATCACAATCTAATGCAAGCAGAAGTGTCAACACATCTGAGAATCCAAATCTGCCGAACAGACTTCCTCCGACTGTTGCAAGATTACGGAACTGTACTCCTACAATATGTCGAAATGCGTCTTTCACTGCGCCTTCTGTATAATGAGACAATCCTTCATGCAATTCCATCTGACGAAGCGTGACCATGCAACCGATCCTGAACTCCTCTTCTGTCTCTTCGATCTGATCCAGCCCAAGTCCGGACAGATCGATTGCAGTCTGCACATTAGCATCACTCATCTTTACCCAGAGCATACCTCCAATAATCCGGTTCGTGCGCTTCTGGTTCAGCTCCCAGGCTTCTTCCAGGTTTTCTACCTTTTTATAATTCTTGATCTTAATCATAATCTCTCTTCATTCTCCCTGATTTTTCAGAAATTTTAAAATCCATTTTGCATAAATAACCAATTATATTTTACGGAAATATAGGTGATTTGTCAAAACCTGTTTTTGTTCTTTTTTATCATTCAAAAATCTGATCCAGATTTTCCAGAATTACATCTGCACTGATTGGTTTGGCAATGTGACCATTCATACCAGCCTTGACCGCCTTTTTACGGTCTTCCTCAAAAGCATTTGCAGTCATCGCAATGATTGGGATATTCGCACATTTGTGATTGTTCAGCGTACGTATCTCCCGGGTTGCAGTATAGCCATCCATCTTCGGCATCTGAATATCCATAAAAATCAGATCATATTTCCTGCCTTCTGCTGATGACATGATATTCACAGCATCTGTGCCATCCTCTGCTGTATCCACTTCCAGACCAATTTCTTTCATGATTGCTGTTGCAATCTCGCGGTTCAACTCATTATCCTCTACAAGAAGGACTTTTTTACCTGCATAACTCTTTCGGTTTTTCGCCTGAGCCTTCTGTTTTTCATTCTTAAGGAGTTCTCTTGCCACTGCAGTCTTAGGATGCGTAAAAATCTCTTCTACCGTTCCCTGTTCTGCTACTTCGCCGCCTTTTACAATCGCTACATGAGAACATATTTCACGAACAACAGACATCTGATGTGTAATAATTACGATTGTAATATTAAAACGTTCATTGATATCCTTTAATAAGGCTAAAATAGAAGATGTTGTCTGTGGATCGAGTGCGCTGGTCGCCTCATCACAAAGAAGAATCTTTGGATCAGATGCCAATGCTCTCGCAATCGCAACTCTCTGCTTTTGTCCACCGGACAACTGTGCCGGAAATGCTCCGGTTCTATCTCCAAGTCCAACGATATCTAAAAGCTCCTTTGCACGCTTTTGGGCATCTTTCTTGGACTTTCCCTGAATATACAACGGAAAACAAACATTTTCCAAAACATTTTTCTGCATCAGTAAGTTGAAATGCTGAAAAATCATTCCGATATCTTCTCTCTGCTTTCTAAGTTCTCTTGAAGTATAATCTCCTAAAGACTTTCCATTAATAAGAACCCGTCCCTTTGTCGGAACTTCAAGAAAGTTAATACATCGTACTAATGTACTCTTTCCAGCGCCGGACATACCGATAATACCGTAAATATCTCCGGACTCGATGCTTAAATTAACATTTTTAAGAGCCTCTACTGTTCCATCTTTTGTATCAAAAGACTTATAGAGATTCTCTATTACAATCTCTGCCATTATTCTTCCTCCCT
>ENA-OPXH01000708-OPXH01000708.1-human-gut-metagenome-genome-assembly--contig:-NODE-708-length-27932-cov-2.689780_pt1 | contig 27932 bp, 12 predicted proteins | sample MGYA00241521_ERZ502034 | MGnify/ENA primary metagenome ERZ502034 (study PRJEB25962, sample SAMEA2042103) | human gut metagenome | biome: human gut; feature: human-associated habitat; material: faeces... | reverse complement strand
TATCTTCTGCAATTTTTGCAAGTGCCAATTCAGAGATTCCACGCCCCGAATATCCGAGACCACAATTCGAAAGAACCGAGTGGATCAACCTCAATGGTACATGGAGTTATGAATTCGATTTTTCCCAAAGCGGTTTAGAGCGCTCACTATTCAAATCCAAAGGATTTGATCGTCCTATTACCGTACCATTCTGTCCCGAAAGCCCATTATCTGGCGTAAATCATAAAGACTTCATCAATGCCATGTGGTATCATCGCAAAATCTCCATTCCTCAAAATTGGGACGGCAAACGCATCCTGCTCAATTTCGGAGGAGTAGATTACAAATCTACCATATATTTAAATGGTGAAGAGATTTTTGTTCATTACGGAGGCTCTTCCTCTTTTGCCATAGATATTACGGCATATGTAAAAGCCGGTAGTGAAAATGACCTTATTGTATATGTACAAGATGACTTACGGTCACAGCTTCAAACCGCAGGTAAACAATCGCGCCGATTATATTCCTACAGTTGCCTGTATACTCGTGTAACGGGTATTTGGCAGACCGTATGGCTCGAAGCCGTTTCAAAAGGCGGGCTGAAACTCTGCCGCATCACCCCCGATTTGGACAACAAGCAATTCGTTTTCGAACCTGTATTTTACGATTTAGACCTAAACGCAACATTCAAGGTCCGTGTACTGGACAACGGGAAAGAAGTTTATTCTCAGAAAGTACCGGCAAGTGACAATGCCTTCATAAGTGCTAAAATCAAAAACATAAAAACATGGTCACCCGAATCACCTTTCTTGTACGACATAGAATTTTCTGTATTAGATGCCGAAGGCAATACGATAGACAAAGTAAAGTCCTACGCCGGAATGAGAAAAGTGGAACTGCGCGGAAAGACATTCTATCTCAACAATGAACCATACTATCAACGACTTGTTCTTGACCAAGGATACTACCCCGACGGACAGTGGACTGCACCCGATGACGAACAACTCAAAAAAGACATTATCCTTGCCAAAGAAGCCGGATTCAACGGAGCAAGACTGCACCAGAAAGTTTTCGAACAAAGATATTTCTATTGGGCAGACAAATTAGGATATCTCACTTGGGGCGAATCGGCAAGTTGGGGAATGGATTGGACAAGTCCGCTCGCTGCACGTAACATGATTACCGAATGGGAAGAATGCGTGGCCCGTGACTATAATGCTACATCATTAGTCGCTTGGTCTCCACTCAACGAGACATGGAAAGAAGACATCGACGGACAACGCGCTCGATTGACCAACGACCTCTATTTTATCACAAAAAGGCTCGACCGTACACGCCCGGTTGTATCTGCCAGTGGAGGTTATCACGCAGGATTTACCGACATATATGCCGAACATACATACGTTCAGGACCCGATAGAGCTTTACAAACAACTCTCTCTCGACGAAAACGGATATCCCTACATACATCATCCTAATTTCAGCGCTCCCTATAAAGGCGAAGCCTATATGATAGACGAATTCGGAGGAATACAGTGGATTAAGGAAATGAAAACTGCCGAAGTTGCCGGAACCGACGAATTCTGGGGATATGGAAAACCTCCGAGAACCATAGAAGAATTCTACAAACGGTTAGAAGAGCAAGTAAATGTCGTATTGAGTATGGACCACATTACGGGATTCTGCTACACTCAAATTGTAGACGTCGAGCTCGAAAAGAACGGTATCTACACATACGACCGCAATTTGAAATTCGATATGGAACGTATTCGTAAAATATTTTCCAAATCACGAGAACAGGCAAAACTCGAAGTCGCGAAGATGCTTTCCGAACGAAATGCCCGTTGAATGACAAAGAAGCTAATAAATAGCAATATAAACAAACACTATCATTAACTAATTTATTCACACTATGAAAAAAAGAAACATTTTACTCGCTACGGCTCTCCTATCTGTAGGAAGTGTATTTGCTCAGACTTTGCCTGACGGTATGACCGCGTTGCTACCTTCCGGAGTAACGCCTAATATTACGCAAGATAAAAAGTTTATCATGCAAAAAAATCTGACAGTTGCCGGCTCTCCGGAAAAAGGCTATTATGCTTTTTTCTCCGCCTCAGACAGCGATCACGGTGAAGAACTTTGGGTAACTGATGGTACCCCCGAAGGAACGCGTATGGTCAAAGACATCAATCCGGGTGTTGCCACTTCAGATGTCAATTATCTTACCCGTTTCAATGACAAAGTCGTGTTTTCTGCCGATAATGGCGAAGACGGTTATCAATTATGGATTTCCGACGGTACCGAAGAAGGGACTCGCATGGTCAAGAAGATTCATGAATTCGACTCTTCCAATCCCATTGGCTTTTGCCAAATGAACGAAACACAATTCATCTTTTTTGCTTCCGATTACGAAAGCGAAAATTTCAGCAGTGAAGGTGCTCAGAAATGGCTTTATGTCAGCGATGGGACAGAGGAAGGAACCAAACTCGTCGCTCAAGTCGATTGTCAATTCCCCGGCGAGGACATTGACCATCGTTATGGAGCTGTTATCCGCGTAGGTCGCAAAGTCTTCTTCAAAGGAGATGTTGCAGACAAAACAGGTACCACTTATGGGTTAGAATTATGGGTAACCGACGGAACTACCGAAGGCACCTATATGGTAAAAGACATCAATCTTGAAAAAAATGTAAACAAGGAAGGTAGTACATTAAGTTCTGCTATCAACTCGATGCAAAATTTCTATAATGAAGGTTTATTCTTCAAAGCCTGGGACGAAGACCATGGCAATGAACCCTGGTTTACCGACGGCACTGAAGAAGGTACCTACCTGATTTACGATACCGACCCCACTGTCGGAGCTAACGGAATCGGAGTCGGTGGAGGCGTTACTATGGTGGGAGAAGTATACAACGGGGAAATTTGTTTCCGAGGAAAAGACCCGAAACTTGGATGCGAATTCGGTGTTACAAATTGTGAAAAAGGAAACTTCAAATGTTTTGACATCTTCACTGTAGAACCTACCCAAGACCACCAGTCATTTGCCGACAACGGCGTTGTATTCGATGACAAATACATGTTCTGTGCAAATACCGGAACAGATGCAAACATTGAATCTTGCAAAGGAGGAGAACTTCACTGGTATGACGGAGAGAAAGTACAAATGCAATATGATTTCGCCCCCGGTGTAGGTTGCGATTGGGTCAAAGAACTGACGGTAGCCGGTGGTAGCCTTTACTGGTGGAACGAAGGCAATATGGATGGAACCACAGCTACCGATACCAAACTCATCCGCCTTGACAAATGGGATGGCGTGCCTCAAATCGTTTCGAATATCGATGCCAATGGTGATAAAATATACTGCTTGCGCAACTTGAACGGAGAATTGCTTTTCACTTCAAAAGCAAGCAATCAATTATATTGCTACCACTATCGTCAAGACGGATATGACCCTGCAAAAAATCCCGATAAAATGGAACCGGAATATCGTACACGCGAAGAAATCGAAACAGGGATTGAAAACGTAACGGATAACAAAACCAACAGTTTCGAAATCTATCCCAATCCGGCAACTGAAACATTCCGTATCAAAGGTATCGACACAATGAAAAGCAATCTGAAAATTTATGACATATCGGGCCGCCTCGTAAAGAGTATCGATAATGTATCTGTTTGCGATGCTATCAGCGTATCCGACTTAGCTGCCGGTATGTACGAAGTTATTGCTTCCTCCGCTACCGGAACTAAATCTACTCGATTAATTGTTAAATAAATAAACCATATCCATGAAGGTGTTTCATTGATAATCATTACAAAATTGTCGATGGAACACCTTTCTACTCTTTATCATTGTATTCATTCTTCTTCAGCAATTATGCTTACACTTTTACATTTAGAAAGAATGAAATCTAAAATCTAATAAAGAACCAACAATGAATGATTTCAAATATCTGAGAACGGCAATATGTATCATTGCCTCATTTTTCACATTTGCCTCGTATGGACAGAAAATAGACATAACGGGAGCAGTGTTGGATAGTATCAACAAAGAGCCGCTCATTGGGGTCACTGTGATGGAAAAAGGTACGACAAACGGTGTCTCTGCCGACTTCGACGGAAAATTCAAAATTCAGGCAGCGCCCAAAGCAACCCTTATATTCTCCTGCGTCGGTTATACTTCAAAAGAAGTAAAACTTTCCGGACAAAGAAATATAACCGTCCTTATGCAACAGGCAAGTAAGACATTAGATGAGTTTGTAGTAATCGGGTATGGTATCCAACGCAAAAGTGATATCACCGGTTCTATCTCCTCCATTTCCGGCAAGGATGTAAACGACGTTCCTGTCGCCTCAGCACTGCAAGCCCTTCAAGGAAAAGCTTCCGGTGTAAACATCATACAGAATACCGGAGCTCCGGGTAGTAATACCACTATCAAAATTCGCGGTACCGGTACTGTCAACGATGCCGACCCTCTCTATGTGGTAGACGGGTTCATCGTCGATGACATAAACCATATCAATCCAAATGATATTGCAAATATCGAGATATTCAAAGATGCCGCCTCAAGTGCCGTATACGGTGCCCGAGCAGCAAACGGTGTAGTTTCCATTACCACAAAAAGCGGAGAATCGGGAAAAACAAAAATTACATTTGACGGCTACGTCGGCATTTCCAACCCTTGGAAAAAAATCGACGTCATGGGAGTAGACGATTATGCCCTGATGCAGGATTATATAAACGGGACAAGTATATACTCTTCCGACGGACGCTTATATTATTCCAAAAATGGTGACAATTCATATCAATTTGATAACCACAAATATTTCTTAGTCGACACGATACGCCGCAATTCCCCATCCAATTGGTGGGATGCTATTACCCGTACCGGCTTCAAACAACAATATAATATCTCTGTTTCAGGCGGAAATGAAAAAACCAAATTTATGGTCAGTGCCAGCTACTACGACGAAAAAGGTATCGTAAATACATCCGACTATAAACGTTTCAATACCCGCATCAATATAAACCAAAAATTAGCCTCATGGTTGAACATGACAGCCAATCTGTCATACGCAAACGAAGACCGCAACATAGTGCCAGAAGGTTCAAACAGTGTCCTCAAACGAGCTCTATATCAAAATCCGCTCATATATACATACGACACCCGCGGATACTGGAGCGAAGACCACCCTTTGGCTATGATAGACCGTAACCATAATAAAATAAATCGTGACCGTTTCGACATGAATCTGAACCTTTCCGCTGACATAACGAAATATTTGGTATACCAGTTCAAAGCATCCTACTATCTGGTTCCGGAAACAACCAATAAATTCACGGAAGTAAACAATCTGGAAACAGACTTTGCCATGACCGATTTGACTACTGTCTATAAAATGAAAACAAGCACGAACAAATGGGAAATAAACAACCTCCTGACATTCAACTGGTACAACGATATTCACAACATTACCGTACTGGCCGGTCAGACTGCCGAAAGTTACAAATACGGTTACCAGGAATCTACTCGCAAAGGGACTCCGAGCAACGCCAAAGACCAATGGTATCTGTCAAGCGCATTCACCGGAGATAAAACATACGGGCTCGACCGTGAATGGACTGCAGTAGGTGTTATAGGACGTATCAACTACAATGTGCTCGACCGTTATTTGCTCCAAGCCAATATACGTGCAGACGGGTCCTCCAAGTTCTCGAAAAACAATCGTTGGGGATATTTCCCTTCAGTATCCGTCGGATGGAAATTTTCTTCCGAACCGTTTATGCAAAGAGCCAGTTGGATGGATCTCGGTAAATTGCGTGTAGGTTGGGGTATTCTGGGTAACAACCGTATCGATGAACTCGCCCGCTATACCTACCTTACCAATCAATACAACTATCCATACGGTCAAGGTAATCACATATTGCAACCCGGTATTACTGCCACAACGCTCGGAAATCCGGATATCAAATGGGAAAAAACAGAAACATTCAACGTAGGTCTCGACTTTGCATTCCTGCGCAATAGCATCACTTTCGGTATCGAATACTTCAACAAACATACGACCGACATGTTGCTGGCCGTACCTACCGTTTCCTCAGCCGGACTTGACACCGACCCGATGACCAATGCCGGAGCTGTCCGCAATTACGGTATCGAAACGAGCTTGAGTTATAAAAAACAAATCAACAAATTCGGATTCGAAGTAGGATTCAACCTATCTTGGATTAAGAACAAAGTTACAAGCCTCGGAACCGGTAACGAACCTATCTACGGCTCTTATCTGAGTGAAGGCAGTATTGTCGATTACGTAACAAAAACAGCAGTAGGTATGCCTATCGGAAGTTTTTACGGATATGTAACTGATGGTATATTCAACACATACGAAGAAGTAAAAGCCAGCGCACAATACGAGCCGGGGAAACTCGACCACGAGCAGACGACCCGTCCCGGGGATTTCCGTTTCAAAGACCTCAATGGTGACGGAAAAATTACCGCTGAAGACCGCACATACCTCGGCTCTCCACTACCCGACTTCGTATTCGGTATCCCCTTGCAATTCAGTTATGGCGATTTCGACCTCAACATCTTCTTCCAAGGACAAACCGGAAACAAAATATTCAATGTAATGGACTATTATTTGTATAACGCTGCCGAAGGAAACGTGTATGCCGACATCCGTAGCAAACACTGGTCCGGACAACTCGCCGAGAACCGGGCATTCTTCCCGTTGAACACCGATGCCGAAGTTCCCGACCTCGACAGTAGCGACAGTCCACGTAACTTCCGTTCGTCTGATTTTTTTGTAAAAGACGGCTCTTATTTGCGTCTCAAAGAATTACGTCTCAGTTATAATGTTCCCAAAAAACTCATTTCAAAATGGAAAATCGATAACCTCTCGTTTTCTTTGACAGCTTACAACCTGCTTACCTTTACCGGTTATGATGGATTCGACCCGGAAGTCGGAAAAGTTTCAGGCACGGAAAGTAACAACTTAAGTATGGGTGTTGACCACGGTAACTATCCGCAAGCACGTTCATTCACCCTTGGTTTCAAGATTGGTTTATAATTATAAAATACTATCCAACTATGACTAAATATATTTTCAAGATACAAATACTATGTCTCGCGCTTCTTGTATTATCAGGGTGCAACGATTTTCTTGATAAGGAAGTCTTAGGGAATTCGACCGACAAAAATTTCTACGACACCCGATACAAACTACAAGCAGCCCTCAATGCCACCTATGACATTTTACAAAGCGACGAATTCACCGATAGCGACTGGCGATTCGGCGAAGCCACTGCTGACGATGTAATCGGGTCGGACGAAGGGCTCAGCAGCCAAATGGGACAACTGGTACATTTCAGGTTCAATACCTCCAATACATACATCAAAAAACGTTGGGACATCAACTATAAAGGCGTCCACCGCGCTAATCAGGTCATTGCCAATGTCGACAGAGTGCAGCTCTCAAACAACGATTACAGCAAATACCGTGAAATACGTGAGATTTTAGGACAAGCCAAATTCCTACGTGCATTGTTTTACTTTAACCTTGTCAAAACATTCGGAGGCGTTCCCATTCGTCCCGAAATCGAGACCGTAGACAACCTGGTAATTCCAAGAAGCTCCCGCGAAGAAACATTTGCATATATCGAAAAAGACCTGCGTGAAGCCGCCTGTATGCTCTCCAACCGATACACATCAAGTAATTCGGGCAAAGCCAGTGCCGGTGCTGCCGTAGGATTGCTGATGAAAGTCCTTATGTATCAGGCTACTCCGGGAACACCATCTGAAAAATGGGAACAAGTGGTAGAATTGGGCAAATACTTCGTACAAGGAGCCTCAATGACTATGAGCCAAATGCTTCGTTACGACGAACGGTATAACGAAGATTGGGAACCCCTTCGCAAACGTCTATGGTTCAAACCCAAAGAACTCAACGGAGAAACAGACCCCTACGAAGGTCCCGACTTCGAAATCGCAAAACTGGTAAATGCATACACTTTCAAATATACCGATGCCACAGGTTCACCCATTACGTATCTCGACCAGTTCTATTCCGCCGGAGAATTTTGTAGCGGCTCTATATTTGAAATTGTATTCAAAGAATCCGGAGACGGAACGACTGGCGACACCAATGAGGGTAGTTCGATATACTCCACTCTATTTGCATCAGGAAGTCCCATGTATGCCGACGACCAAATCATTGCCAATATCTTCGGCAACGATTACCGACGCAACTTTACCATCGGACACCATCAATACACTCCCGACCATGAAAACACCGAAATTGGTGCAGGTCGTATATTATCCTTGAAATGGTACACCCCTATCAAAGACCGGCCTACATATACAGGAGACAGTGGTAAAAACCGTCGCTATTTGCGTTACGTAGATGTAGTACTGATGTTTGCCGAAGCTCTTAATGAATGCGGAAACGGTGCAGAAGCTTTAGAGCAACTCAACAGTTATAAAGCCGTCGTCAACGAGTTAAACAACAGTTCATCCCTCTATATCGGAGGCGGCTATGGTTACCTCCGCGACCAAATTTGGAAAGAACGCCGTATCGAATTCTCTTACGAATGGGAACGATTCTGGGATATCGTGCGACAAGGCCGTGCCGCAAGTGCATTAAAGACATTCAGTACGATGCGTCCTAACAAACGGGGGCTCTATTTCCGCGAAGGGGTTAACGAAATATTCCCGATTCCCCAGACTGAAGTAGACATCTCGAACGGAGTAGTTACTCAAAATCCCGGTTATTAATATTAATCTGAAATTTATCTGCAATGAAAATAGCATTAAAAACAATATTAGGATTTTTGGTCATTGCGGCTTTCACTGCGTGTGAAGACGATGAAGCCACTCAGCCCCATGCCGCAATGTCAGTCGGAAAATACATCTACGACACAAACGAAACGATGAAAATACACTTTACGGGTTCCGCCGAAAACGTAGTCATATACACCGGTGATACCGACCACGACTATGAACTGCGCGAAGCCAGCAATTACGGACTGGTTGTCAATAAAGGTTTGTTTACATATTCATACCAGCAACCGGGCACTTACAAAGTAGTATGCGTCGCAACCAACCACACCGACGCAGGAAATTCCATCAAACGCGATACCTGCTCCTTCATGGTAAAAGTTATCGATGACGTTACCGAAATAGAAAGGCTATCCGCTCCCCAGGTTATCTACGATGAAGTATTTGCCAATCCGGTCAATGAAACCGACTGGTTGCTGCGCCTGCCACGAAAAATCAAATTCAAAACATCCAATGCGACAGTTTCGCTTTCTCAAAAGCTGAAATTCTACATCGGATCCGATTCCACAAAAGTCTATATCGATGATAAAGAATTCTCTTCTACGGCCAAATATAATCTGGCAAACGTTCTCAACATCAAACTGAAATCTCATGAAGGAACCGAACGTCCGTACAAACTCTATACGGTAAACTACGGAGAATTCAAAACATTCGAATTACTTGGAGTACAAGGCACGATAACCCGTTCGGAATTTGATTACAGTTATTACGAAATCAATATGACTGTTCCGTCGGGAAGTGATTTGAGCAACCTCGCTCCCACTTTCACCTTATACTCAGACAATGACAAAGTATATATCGATGACGTTGAGCAAATTTCAGGTACCACGACAGCAGACTTTACCAAACCGGTAACATATCGGTTTGTAGCGTCATATCCCAATCGGCCCGATATCACTGCCGAGTCTACGGTTATAGTAACGGTAACACCTCAATAAATTCTTTCCGGGGAATCTGAATTCCCCGGAAAGCAATCAATAACTATTATAAAATCAAAGGCACCATGATAAAATCCAAACTACTGACGATAACATTTATTATTTCCTGTCTTATATCTACTGAAGGAAAAAATGTGTATATCTACAACGAGAAATCCAACAAACCTATTAACACATTCACAAACGTACGTAAAATTACATTTACGGAAAATACTATGAATATAACCGAAAGCAATGATAAAACCTCTGAAATTCCTCTCTCTGACTTCAACTTTTTCACCTTTATAGAAAAAGTAATCTCCTCCGTAGAAATGCCATCAAAATCAAATACCATTGTCTATATTGACACCAACGACATCCTTTCTATAAAAACAGATAATACCATAGACAATGTCGAAATATTCTCTGTAAACGGAAACAAAATACTTAGTTCTATACCTGTATCCAGCACGTTCTCACATTCTCTCGCTTCTTACCCTGCCGGAATGTATATAGTAAAAACAAGAATAGGAGAAAATCAAGAATTTCATAAAATCATCAAGAAATAAAACTATGAACATAAAAAATAACATTCTGATAAAATTATCATTGGTAAGCTGCCTGATTTTCTGTGGTTTCTGGTTAATCGCACAAAACGATTTATTCATTTACAAAAATGGATCCATAATTTTCCAAGGTTCTACAGAAAACATAGACCAAGTAAAAATAGAAGACAATAAAACTAAAATTTCTATATACGACACATCCGGTAAGACCCTGTACAGCGAAGCTCTTACCCAAATCGACAGTATTACTCTTATCGAAAAACCTATAGCCGATGTCTTGGATGTCGTTTTCAATGAAGACGGCTCGGCCACAGATATCTCCCCCATGAAAAATAACATTGAGGCTGTAGGTACAAAAACATATTACAATGATATATACAATAGATATGTATCTACATTTGATAATACCTGGGCCGGTAAAACATCTTCATATTACAAAATAAACTATGCCAATAACCAGGCATTCAAGGATGCTCTTGCCGACGGACATACCTTAGAAGCTGTCGTCATGGCAAACTATGAATCACCTATCGCAAACGGAGAAGCTAAATTTTTTGCATCTCACGAACGTGGAGGTACGGGTCTTATGGTGTGTAAAACAAACAACGGCATGAATGAGACAAATGAACTCACATTTCTTCCTAATGTCTCATCAGGAAACAGTACATGGCGTTGGGGAACCAGTGGTATAGTACCCCAACCGCGAGAATATTATCACATAATAGGCGTATGGAATAAAGAAGAGGCAAAAGTCTATATATACATAAACGGAGAATTAAAAAATACAGTTGATACTGAAGGTAATTTTATATTCCCAGTAAACGGTTCCGACTGGTTTGCCATCGGCTGTGATGCAGGACCTACTGCCCAATTAGGATGGAGTGGAGACGTGGTAATCGCCCGTATATATGACAAACCTCTGAAGGATACTGAAGTAAAACTACTATGGAACGATATTGAAAAGCTACAGAAAAAACCGGTAGCAGATATACTCGATGTCGTATTCAAAACCGATGGTACCGCCGAAGATATTTCCCCTATGAAAAATGTCATTACAACAAACAACAGTGGAGCGTTATCTACATATTATAGCAATACTTACAAACGATTTGTCGCTAAATTCGGGAATACGTGGGCCGGTGCTACTTCAGGATTCTACCGCATTGATTATGCCAATAATGAAGCTTTCAAAGAAGCTTTGAAAGATGGTCATACTTTAGAAGCTGTCGTTATGGCTGACTTCGAACCGCCTATCTCCAATGGAGAAGCCAAATTCTTCAGTTCGCACGAAACCGGAGGTACCGGATTGATGGTCTGTAAAACAGACCGAGGTTTGAACGGGAAAAACGAACTCTCATTCTTGCCTCACGTCGGGGGAGACTGGAAATTTGTCACAAGCGGTATAGCACCTCAACCTCAGATATACTACCACATCATTGGAACTTGGAATAAAGAAGAAGGAAAAGCCAGGATATATATAAACGGTGAACTGAAAAATACGATAGAAGCTGTCGGGGAATTCAAATTCCCAAAAGATAATTCAAACTGGTTCGCCATCGGTTGCGATGCCGGACCCACGGCTCAGTTGGGATGGAGCGGGGATGTGGTATTGGCTCGTATCTATGACAACCCGCTTACCCCTCACGATGTTGCCGTGCTATGGGACGAAGTGAAGAAGCTACAGGAAAATGCCGTAGTCGATATGGTAAGTGACATTGACTTCATCTCAGGTATCGCCGTCAAAATTGGAGCTACTTATAATATCTCCGGTACCGGATTTACCGAAGACGATAAAGTCATTTTCACTTCCGTAACCGATGCATCGAATATACAGACCCTAAACTGTACACTCAACGGAGAAAACGGTATATATATCACTATCCCGGAAGGATTCCAATCCGGGCAATACCGTATGATGCTTTTACGAGGTGAAAACAGACAAGACCTCGGACTGACAAAACTCCAAATCGTAACAAAAATGCCCCAACCGGCTCAAATCATAGCCCACAGAGGATATTGGGATACAGAAGGGTCTGCTCAAAATTCTCTGACAGCAATACGAAAAGCCCAAGAACTCAATCTTTATGGGTCGGAACTCGACATCTGGCTTACTACCGACGGACATCTCGTTCTCAACCACGATGCAACTTTGAATGGAGTAACTATTCAAAATTCAACATACGAACAAGTAAAAGACCTTACGCTAAGTAACGGTGAAAAAATAGCACAATTGAGCGATTGTTTAACACTTATCAAAGAGAGTGAAAGCCCTACAAAACTAATTATTGAAATCAAGACTCACTCAACGGCTGAACGAAATATGGCCGCGGCAAAAGCTGCAGTCGAGGCCGTTGCCGAATCCAGAATGCAAAACAAAGTAGAATACATAGCTTTCGATTTAGATATCTGTAAAAAAATCGTTTCCCTCGATGCCTCAGCCAAAGTCTCGTATCTGGCAGGAGGAATTGCCCCGGAAACACTCCATACCTATGGCATCAGTGGATTAGACTATCATATTCAAGAATTCCGAGACAATCCACAGTGGATAAAACAAGCAAAAGACCGGGGAATGTCGGTAAATGTATGGACTGTCAATTCAATCGGAGATATTGCCGAAATGACTAATGAAGGAGTACAATTTGTAACTACCGACAAACCTTTAGATGCCCTGAAAGTCAAACAATATTACGAAAATAATCAATGAACAAAAAAATGAATGTACATATAAATTTCAAAACCTCAATATTCATTATGTTTTTACTGATAGCATGCCATACACATGCCGTCAGTAAAGACCCATATTCCGGTTCTCGGATTTTTTGGGATACCGATAGTGAACTGACCCTATTCCCTTCCGGCAACTATGCCCGTATCATACAGCTTCAAGACGGTCGTATCATGGCCGCAGCCGAGTCCGGAGGCGGAATATCGGTATGTTACAGTTCCAACTACGGAAAAACCTGGACCTCCCCTGAGTTGATTGTCAGGCAACAAAGTCTGATACCATACGCTGTACCCGACCTGATACAATTGACCGACGGTACCATACTTGTCGGATTCAATCCTCGGCCATCATCCCCATATAGTGAAAACCGAAAATTCGGTATACGTACCATGATAAGTCATGACAACGGAAAAAACTGGGAAGGACCTATCTTTATCTTCGATGCCCAATATATTTCCGATAATGGATGCTGGGAACCTTCATTCCTTGAATTGCCTTCAGGAGAATTACACTGCTATTTTGCCAACGAAAACGACTTTACATCAAGCAACGAACAGTGCATATCGATGTGCCGCTCATTCGACAAAGGGAAAACATGGAGCGATCCTATACGCATATCCTTCCGGCCCGGTTCCCGGGACGGTATGCCGGTGCCTATCATAACCGACAATGGAGAAATTGCAGTAATCATTGAAGACAACGGTTGGCCGGGATACTCAGGGTTCAGAGCAACGACAGTACGATGTCCGCTTTCAGACAATTGGAACAGCGTCATAGGAGCCGACAGCCCAAACCGAAATATCATATTTGCCAATACAAATGACAAAAAATATAAATCTGCAGCTCCCTATCTGCGCAAATTACAATCGGGTGAAACCATAGCTTCCTGGCAAGGCGACTATGGCGACCGCAAAGGAGTCGGAGAATCCCAATATGATATGTTTGTTGCCGTCGGGGACAAAGATGCCAAAAATTTCAAAGCCATAAGTGCTCCCTTCAATCTCTCCCTGTCCCAACATTCATTATGGAACTCAATAGCCGTTGTAGGAGACGGCAGTGTAATTGCCCTTGGCTCCATAGGAGACCCGAATACCGGAAATGCCATAAAAATGATAAAAGGATATCCCAAAACATATTTTGAGGCCGACTTCGGCACCCCCGTTCTCGATGGGTCGGCTTCAGGCGACACATGGACATACAAAAATGCCCAACAGGTATTTATGGGTAACGTTACCAAAAACAAAACAACAGCCGATTTTTTGTATGACAACAAATATCTCTACTTCACGGCAAGAGTAATAGATCGGGACATCTACACCGACAAAGTAGACAACGACGGTATTTTCCTGTCTCTCGACTTGGAAAATGCCTGCGATACATACCCACAAAAAGGGATGTTCCAGTTTTTCCTCGATGTCAATGGGAACGTTACCATGAAATATGGAGATAATAATAACTGGCATGATGCCGACAATACCGAAGATATAACCTATATCGTCAATACAAAATCTTTTTATTACGATATGGAAATAGCCATTCCCTGGAAACTGCTTGGTTACGAAACAGCTCCTGTACAAAACCAAATGAGAGTAAATCTGGAAATTCGAAACCGTAAAGACGGAGCTGTCGAAAAAGAAATAATACCCGAAACACTGGCTAAGCAATCTTGGAGCTGGATGGACTGAATAAAACTGAAAGTGGTATCCAAACACCACTTTCAGACAACCAAAACATAATAGCATACACCGAACATGGAACACTGAATATAAAAAGCAATACCGATATCTCCGGTATCTCTGTATACGCTTCCAATGGGGCTCTGCTGCATCAAGTTCAAAATTACGGTAATTCGTACCAGATTCCTCTATCCTATTCCGGAAACGGAATTCTTAAAATCAAACTCGCAAACGGAAATACCGTATCCAAAAAGATTTTATTTCCTTGAAGAGTTTTATTATTTTTTAATTTATATTTATCACAAAAAATCAATTCTCCACTTTATGAAAATACGATTAGTTACTTTAGCAATCATCCTCACCGCTATTACATCTGTGGTTCATGCCAAGCGGGTAGACCCATATAAAGGTTCTCGGATATTCTGGGATACAAGTAGCCAGACAACAATCTTCCCCACAGGAAATTACGCCAGATTGATAGAATTGCAAGATGGTCGTCTGCTCGCAGCTGCCGAAAGCGGAGGCATTGCCATATCTTTCAGTGAAAATAAAGGAAAAACATGGAGTGCTCCAACCAAAATAGTCAGCCCTTCAAGCAAAATGTTCCTTGCTGTACCCGACCTTATTCAACTTTCTGACGGAACAATTCTGGTAGGATATAATCCGAGACCCGAAGCACCCTATTCCGAAGAACGCCGCTTCGGAATACGTGTAGTACGCAGTACCGATAATGGAGCTACCTGGAGCGAACCCATTTTTATATTCGACGCTAAACATAATTTCGACGACGGATGTTGGGAACCCTCATTTCTGGAACTGCCCTCAGGAGAAATTCAATGCTACTTTGCCAACGAGAACGAATACACGTCAAGCAACGAGCAATGCATTTCCATGTGCCGCTCTTTTGACAAAGGCCTTACCTGGAGCGAACCCGTAAAAATAAGCTTTCGAGCCAATTCTCGTGACGGTATGCCGGTACCGGTACTTTTAAAAGACAAAAGCGAAATTGTTGTTATCATCGAAGATAACGGTTGGCCGGGACGAGGCAATTTTGCCGCTACTACGGTACGTACCACACTCGAAGATAACTGGACGAGCGGCTATGTAGATGCCGGAAGTTCCAATCGCAACATGATTTTCGAAACCACTCCTGCTGTTGGAATCATATCGGCAGCACCTTATTTGCGGGTACTACCCTCCGGAGAAACTATCGCATCATATCAGGGAAATGAAAATAGGAACGTTACCGATTTGCAATACTTTGACATGTTTGTAGAAGTGGGTGATGAACACGCCCGGAATTTCAAAGCACGAAGCACACCTTTTGCTTTAGGAGCGGACAAGCATTCCATTTGGAATTCCGTTGCCGTAATCGATACCGGAATTGTCGTTGCCGTCGGTTCTATAGGAGAGCCCAACAAAAACAACTCCGTTCAAATTATCAAAGGTTACCCAAAAAAATGTTTCGAAGCAAAATTCGGCACTCCTGTAATTGACGGAGCAGCATCAGGAGACACATGGACATATAAGAATGCCCAACAGATATTTATGGGAAACGTTACCAAAAACAAAACAACGGCAGACTTCCTATACGACAGCAAATACCTCTATTTCACGGCAAGAGTAATAGACCGAGATATATATACCGATAAAGTAGACAACGACGGTATTTTCCTGTCTCTTGACTTAGAAAATGCCTGCGATACATATCCGCAAAAAGGGATGTTCCAGTTTTTCCTCGACGTCAATGGGAGTGTTACCATGAAATACGGGGAAAACAATAAATGGAATGATACCGACAATACAGAAGGCATAAAATACTCTGTAAACATAAAATCCATATATTACGAGATGGAAGTAGCCATACCTTGGGAACTACTCGGCTACGAAACAGCTCCTGTACAAAACCAAATGAGAGTAAATCTGGAAATTCGAAATCGTAAAGAAAGCGCTATCGAAAAGGAAGTAATACCTGAAACCCAGTCAAAACAATCATGGAGCTGGATGGAATTCAGACTGATTGATAACGCGACCGGTATATCACCCGTCACGACAGACAATAATAAAATAAAAACTATCATCCAAAATAAAGTCCTTAATATTTACGGAAACAACGACATGACCACTGTTTCCCTATATTCCTTCAACGGAATGATTTTGCACCAGGCAAGAAACTGTGGCTCAGTCTACCGGATTCCCCTTCCCTACTCTGGGGGAGGAATCCTGAAAATACAACTCGAAGACGGAAGTGTCGTGAACAAAAAAATATTGTTCCATTGAATCGAACCCTCCATTCCAATTCACAAACAAATCAATTTTTCGCCAAATGCCTAAACATCTGTCATCACTTATCTTATTGATTATCCTTACGACGGTTTTTCCACAATCACCGGCAGCCAAAACCAACTTCAGATTCATGCATATCACCGGCAAAGACGGACTGCCGTATCAGCAAGTTGAAGAGCTCCTCCAAGATGATAAAGGACGACTATGGATAGGAACGCGCAACGGTCTGTCCCGGTACGACGGATATAACATCGTATCATACTTCAATCAGGAAGATAACCAAAACTCACTGACACATAATACGATAGAATGTATCTTTCAAGACAGTAAAAAACGTATATGGATAGGTACCCACGACGGGACATGTCTCTATCGTCCGGAAACCGACGACTTCAAACGATACGAACCGATAGCATCATCTATCATAGAGACCCACGATGGCAAAATTGTTTGCGGAGGGAAACAACTATATTATTATGACGAAAAAAGTGACAACTTCATTTTAGTACAACGTAAAGACTCTGAATATATCATATCCTTAGCCGTCGACGAACAAAACAGAATATTTGTCGCTACAAACAATTCTATCTTCTATTATGACTCCTCCTTTACGAAAACAACACAAATAAATCCGTCCTATTTTTCAGATTTTCTCACCGGATTCGACGGAATCATACCCTTATATTTTGACTCCAAAGGATTATTATGGATTGGACGCAACGGAAAAGGGGTTATGAATATAAATCTCACTACCGGCGAATCAAAAATATACCATCCGGAACAAATCTCTGACGGAACAGTACGATGCATTACAGAAGACGATATGCACCGTATATGGCTCGGAACAGAAAAAGGTGTTACGATAATCCATCCTGACGAAAATATTGAAATCCTGCAACAAAATTTCGTAGATAAAAACAAGTTAAATGACAACGCTATCTATACAATACTCTGTGACCGCGACGGTAATATCTGGATAGGAACATATTTTGGAGGTATCAATATATTGCTCCGAAAAAACGAACAATTCGACTGGATAGAACCAGGATACAACTCTACTAACCTCAAAGGAAAAGCTGTAAGAAAAATCATAGAACCGCAAAAGAATATTCTGTGGATAGCTACCGAAGACGGAGGACTGAACATTTTCAATACAGAGACCAATGATATTACGGTATTCGACCACATTCCTATTTTAGGGCACAATATACACGACATACTCTACGACGAACAAAAAAATTCCATGTGGATAGGAACATTCCGCAATGGACTATTTTTATACAATCTATCCACCCGACAATGGCAACAATACTTGCCTGAAAATGCGGAAGGACTGCCTTCCGATGCCATTTTTTCTATCAAAAAACAACGCAACGGAACTATATGGATTGCCACCACGCAAGGATTGCGATATTACGATGTCGAAAAAAATACATTCTGTACCGTAAACCACAACAAACTGGATATAGACTTCATCTATTGCTTATACATAGACTCTGACGACAATGTATGGGCCGGAACACGTAACAATGGGCTTTTTCGCATCGATAACAAAAGCAAAGAAATAGTTGGATGGTCGACCCCTACCCTAAAAGACTATTACATTACCTATCTATATCAGGACTCAAATCAAAACATCTGGATAGGAACCAATAACAACGGGCTCCAATACATCGAACCTACAGGAATGCAAGTACGCTCTCTGAGTCCGGAATTGTCTCTATCGAAAAACACAATTTGCAGCATTATCGAAGACCAATCCAAACAACTCTGGATAGGTACAGGACAAGGGCTGTATCGGCTCAACAAAACCAGAAACGATATCATCCGATATACAGAAGAAGACGGTCTCCCGACCAATCAATTCAATTTTTCCTCAGCCATTCATGCCCAAAACGGATTATATTACTTCGGCAGCGTCAACGGATTGATATCATTCGATCCTACTCATATGAAGAACGAACGGAAAACATTCGAAGTGCACCTTACACAACTGATTATAGATAATCAGATACTGACAGCTAACTCTCCCGACTCACCTCTTACGACTGAAATCGATAACATGGAAAGTATCACCCTATCGTATGACCAGTCTCGTTCGTTCAGCATCGAATACGCAGCCATCTCGTTAGGAAATACAAGCTCTATCAGTTACCAGATAAGACTACTGGGGATAGACGACACTTGGCACAACATCGGCCAAGAACGCAAATTCGTCGGGTCAAACCTATCATCAGGCACATACACGTTGCAGATAAGAGCCAACAATTCTAATATGGGATGGGAAAAAGAAGCTATCAAAGAAATTAAATTAATCATTCAACCCCCATTCTATCTGTCATACCCGGCATATATCATCTACTTCATACTCTTCGCTTTAGCCATCTACTTTACACACCATATATTCTCCATCAGGCTGAAAGAAAAAAATGAAGTACGGATTGCAAACATGGAAAAAGAGAAACTCGAAGAACTGAACAAAATAAAACTAGACTTTTTCACTTCGGTTTCACACGAATTGAAAACCCCATTATCTCTTATCATGGCACCATTAAAATATATATCACAGCACTATCCGTTAGCAACCGAAGCCTCAGAGAAACTGGATGTAGCTATCAAAAATACCGATAAGATGGTAGGGCTCATTGATGAGCTGGTAACATTCAATAAAGTAGAAAGCGGTAATTTCCAATTTTATATACAACAAGGCAATCCTCTCGAATTTATAGAAAGTATCACCCGGACATTTAAGGAAAGCGCTGCAGAAAAACAAATACAACTGTTTACTCACTGTGAAAATAATGGTGAAACTGTCTGGTTCTCTCCCTCTTATGTAGAACGAATAATGAACAATCTGCTTTCCAATGCACTCAAATTTACCTCTGCCGGAGGCAAAATCTTTGTAAATGCATCCATTATAGACAATGCAGACAAATGTACATATCTCCATATTGAAGTCAGGGACACCGGCATAGGGATAGCTAAAGAAGAACTCGAAAACATCTTCAACAAATATTATCAGACCAAACGGGGACACAACAAGAACAACAAAGGCTGGGGGCTCGGGCTTGCACTGGTAAAAAAACTGGCCGAAGTACACAAAGGAAATGTTTCTGTAGAAAGCTCTATCGGACAAGGTAGTACCTTTACGGTAAATTTGAACGTTTCAGAAAAAGCATTTGATGCCAAAGACAGAATCAATGCTGACAAAGCTGAAGTATCCCTCAACCAATACGAGTTCACGACTCCGATGCTGGTCAACGCAAATGTCACATCCCATGTCCCTAACGAAAAAACAGAACTTCAGTTTTCAATTCTCCTTGTCGAAGATAATACGGAACTGCTTTGTTTCCTCTCCGAAATATTTGCTCCAAAATACAATATATTCACTGCAGAAAACGGTAAAGATGCCCTAAACGTCGTAACGGATAATCCTATCGACCTGGTTATTTCAGACATTATGATGCCCGTTATGGACGGTAATACACTATGCCAAAAACTTAAAAACAACATCTCATCATCCCATATTCCCGTCATACTGCTCACTGCAAAAAACGATGCCAAAGATATAGCGGAAGGCTATGAAAGCGGAGCCGATGCGTACGTACAAAAACCCTTTGACCCGCAAATTCTCGAACTACAAGTCAATAATATCCTCAAAAACAGGCAAATTTTACGTGAAAAAATGGTCGATAATCAGAATTCTGACAACATCGAATCAGTATCGTTAAGTAAATTTGATAAAGAATTTATAAATAAAATAAACGACCTTATTGAAAAAAATATGGACAACGACGAATTCTCGATAGCTGACATTACCTCCAGCCTGAGTATCAGCCGTAGTCTGTTACATATCAAGATGAAAAGTCTGCTCAACATCTCTACCGGTGACTACATACGCAAAAGACGCCTGAACAAAGCCTGTTCACTATTGAAAGAAGGATATAACGTATCGGAAACAGCATATCATACAGGATTTGCCGACCCGAATTACTTTTCAAAAGCTTTTAAAAAAGAATTCGGAGTAAGCCCGACAGAATATCTGAATAACAACCATAAACAATGACCCGAATACCTGTCCGTTATGTACCTTACATCAAAAAAAAGTCTGTTGTTTACAGCCATGCTGGCCATATTTGCAGTCATCACATACGCAAAAGAATCTTGCTTTACCTCAGTGACAGGATTACAAGTCGAATACTTGCACAATCCCATCGGAATCGACGTTAAAAAGCCCAGATTCAGCTGGAGAATAGAATCTAACAGACCCCGCATCATGCAATCCCATTATAGGATCACGGTTACCTCTGGCAAAGACAACTCGGATATCATCTGGGATTCAGGCAAAGTAGAATCGGGACTATCCGTACACATCCCTTATGACGGTCCGCAACTCCAACCCTTCACCCGCTATCATTGGAAAGTAGCCGTATGGGACAATCATGGAAACCAAATAACGACAGCAAGCCGTACCGGCTCATACTTTGAAACTGGCCTGCTAAATACCGGATGGTCAGGAGCACAGTGGATAAAGCCGGCAGGTAACAAACTCCGTAAAGATGCCGTTCTGCTCTTCAGGTCCGAATTCAATATAAAAAAAGAAATCGAATCGGCCCGTATATACTCGACAGCATTAGGAATATACGACGTGTTTATCAATAGTAAACGCGTAGGCAACATTTCAGATAACGGAAAGACGACTTATGATGAACTCAAACCCGGTTGGACCAATTATTCGAAAACTCTATTCTACAACACCTATGACATTACTCCCTTCTTAAATAAAGGAGGCAATGCTATTGGAGCCGTAGTCTCCTCAGGCTGGTGGGCCGGAGATATCGCTCACGGTGAATACGGCAACCCAGATTTAGGTTTTCTCGCATTACTTCGCATAAAATATACCGACGGCACGATAGAATGTATCACAACCCATCCCGACACATGGAAATCTAACGACAACGGAGCAATAACAAGTGCCGATATCTATGCAGGTGAATGTTACGATGCCCGACTGGAATCCGGTTGGAATTCGTTCGGTTATGACGATACAAATTGGAAAAGGACAGAAATAAATCACGGCTTTCACGGAAAGATAACATCATTCATTGGCCCCAGAGTACAAGTACGTCCGGAGTTAGAACGTTTTCCGGTAAGTTGTATAAAATATAACGGTAGTACCCCCGATGCCTATGGATTCGGTACAATAGACACTGTAGAAATCTATGATGCAAAAAAAACTGTAAATCTCACAAAAGGAGATACAGCCGTTTACGACATGGGGCAAAACATGGTAGGATGGATAAAGTTTAAAGTAAAAGGTAAACGAGGTACCCGCGTTACATTCCGATTTTCAGAAATGCTGAATGACAACGGCAGTATCTCCAGAGGCAATGATGGCCCCGGTGGAAGCCTGTATCGTACTATCCTCCGCACAGCAAAAGCCACTCTCCAATACACTTTGAAGGGAACGCCGGAAGGAGAAATATTCCGACCGTCCATGACGTTTTTCGGATTTCGCTATTGTGACGTGTCCGTTACCGATGACCTATCGATAGAATCACTCAAAGGTGAAGTTGTCGGTACCGTAAACGAAGAAGGTTCTCACTTTATTACCAACAACGATGCTGTAAACAAACTGTATCGGAATATCTTATGGGGACAACGTGGAAACTTCTTAAGCGTCCCTACCGATTGTCCGCAACGTGATGAAAGGCTGGGATGGACCGGAGATATTCTCGCTTTCTGCCGTGCTGCTACCTATAATGCCGACGTCAATGGCTTTTTCTGTAAATGGCTGGGGGACGTAAGAGACGGTCAACGGGAAGACGGTGCATTCTATGACCTTGCCCCTCGCGTATGGGGAAATGAAGTAGGCAATGCTGCTTGGGCCGAAGCTGCACTGGTCGTTACATGGAATACTTATCTGATGTACGGAGACCTGAGAATTATCGAAGAAAACTACGATGCTATGGAAAGATTTATGCAACAACGAGCAACTCAAGTATTCGACGGTTATAAATACAATGGTGGAGGCATCACCCACGGAGACTGGCTGGCTCCTGAAGGAAACGAGCCTGGAAAAAAACGATGTATTGCCGTATGCTTCTACGCTTATTCTGCCCGGTTGATGCAAAAAATATCCGAAGTCATGGCAAAATATCATGGAAAAAAATACGAACAGAAAGCTTTGGAATATAAAACTTTGTACACCAATATCAAAAAAGAATTCCAAACTCGTTATATAAACTCCGACGGTACCTTGGCACAAGATGGACAGACAACATATTTACTCGCTCTGAAACTGGACCTCTTCCCCGATACTCAATCGGCAAATAAAGCAATAGTCCATCTCGACAGTCTCATCAAATCGAATGATAACCGTCTCGGTACAGGATTCGTTGGTACGGCAATCATCAATCAGACCCTGAGTGAATGCGGACTATCAGAAACTGCTTACAATCTGCTGTTACAACGTAAAAACCCATCTTGGCTATATAGCGTAGACCAAGGCGCTACGACTATTTGGGAACGGTGGAACGGGTATACATACGAATCGGGATTCCATCCGCAAATATCTATGAACTCATTTAACCACTATGCCTATGGAGCCGTTTTAGAATGGATGTTCCGATATATGGCTGGAATCAACCCCGATATTGACAATCCGGGATTCAAACACATTACCCTGTCCCCGCATATAGATTCACGTAATGCAATCCCGACAGGGCAAGAACGCATAACATACGTCGATGCCTCTTATGAATCCCACTACGGCAAAATATCAAGTTCCTGGAAAATAAATAAAAAAAACGGCAACATAAAATATGATTTTACAATCCCGACAAATACTACGGCTACTGTAATTCTTCACCTACAGGACAAATGCAACAAAATAAAATGTAACCAACGTTCTCTGGACAAAGTCGCCGGTATCGTATCTCATAAAACCGACAATACCAAATCCATAATAAATTTATTACCGGGAAAATATAGTTTTACTGTTAGCAAATAATACTGATACTTTCGTCTCAAAAGACTATAATTAGACAAAAAAACACTTTTTCAGAACATGGTTACCCATATTTAGGCGTAATATTGATTTCCTTTGTAACGCATATAATCTAAAAATTTCAACAGACCATGAAAAGTGGTATTTTCTTTTTACTCACAATGACATTAGGTTTATTCTCCTGCATAGACAATCAACAGGAAATAAAATTGGTCGATGCCGATAATTTTACATCATCGATCAATGGAAAAAATGTAAATCTATACACCCTTAAGTCAAAAAATGGAATGACAATGCAAGTTACCAATTACGGCGGTCATGTCGTTTCACTATGGGTCCCCGACAAAAACGGGCATTTCGACGACATCGTTCTCGGACACAATACACTGAAAGAATATATCAACTATGAAGGTGAACGCTTTATCGGTTGTGTCGTAGGCCGCTATGCCAACCGCATTGCCAATGGACAATTTTACATTGATAGTATCCGGTATAACATCCCTCAAAATAACAACGGTCAAAGTCTCCACGGCGGACTGAAAGGTCTTGACCAGGTAATTTGGGACGTGGACTCTGTCACTCCAAACAAAATATTCCTCTCCTATACTTCTCCCGATGGGGAAGAAGGGTATCCCGGAACTCTCAAACTGAATATGGACTATTCACTTACAGATGATAACGAGTTCATAATACAATATCATGCTACAACAGATAAGCCTACAGTTATCAACCTATCTCACCACGGATTTTTCAATCTGAAAGGGGAAGGAAGAGGCTCGATCAATGACCATCTACTGACTATCTATGCCGATTCGATAACCCCGGTAAATGACGTACTGATTCCGACAGGGCAACTTATGGCCGTCGAGGGTACCCCTTTCGACTTCCGCAAAGCAACGGCAATAGGCAAACGAGTCGATACAGATAACGAACAATTGAAAAATGCAAACGGGTATGACCATAACTGGGTACTTAACCGGAAGTCCGCATACGATATCGAACTCGCGGCATCAGTATACGAACCAAGCAGCGGCAGATATCTCGAAGTTCTCACCGACCAGCCTGGCCTCCAGTTTTATGGAGGCAACTTTTTCAATGGCAGTGGAAAAGGTAAATACAATCCAACCATCGATTATCGCGAAGCGCTGGCACTCGAAACCCAAAAATTTCCCGACAGCCCGAATCAACCCAATTTCCCGTCTACCCGTTTAAATCCGGATGAAACATACAGGCACACCTGTATATATAAATTCTCCATAAAATAAAAACAATACGCAGAAACAATATAGTCACTTATTCGTGCACATGTCTCTGCTGCTTCTGACAATTCATTCGCTCTTTACATCAAAACACACAATATATATGAAAAAAATACTGTTACCTTTTATCTGCGCCTGTGTCGGCTTTGTTTCGCCACACGCACAAAACATACCAAACCCCGTAATTCCCCGCGTTGCCGATGCTGGAGTGATGAAATACAATGGAAAATATTACATTGGCGGAGTAGGTACAAACGGAGATTTCTATGTATCACAAGACCTGATTCATTGGAGTGAACCTATACATGCCATAACAATGGACAACGAATGGACTCAAGGTACAGGAGCCAAAAACAATCAAATACATGCAAACGATATGCTCTACCTCAATGGTAAATTTCATCTTTACTGGTCAGTAAATTATTGGGGCAAAGACCGTCATGCCGTACACATCGTACATGCAGAAAGCGATAAGCCCCTCGGCCCGTATACCGAACCAGACAAAACTACGTGGCTCGACAATCGTATCGATCCTAAAGTCTTCAAAGATGATGACGGACAACTCTACATGTATATGGTACGATTTACCGAAGGCAATACTATCTGGGGACGAAAAATGAAAAATCCGGCAGAGTTCTCAAGCGAGCCCGTCTGCCTGTTTGCCTCCCTTCCCGATACATGGGAAACAATGGATAACCGCGTTGCCGAAGGCCCTTGGGTTATCAAATACAGAGGTCAATATTACATGATGTATAACGCAAACCACACAGGACATACATGGGGTAACTATCAATTAGGAGTAGCACAAGCCAATTCCCCTCTCGGATTCAATAACGGTAACAAATATAGCTATCCTGTAGTGGGCAGCAATCAAACCCCTCTGGAAGAAAAATATGTAGATATTCTACGATACACCGGTAAAAATTATACTCCCCTGTTTTCTTATTCCGAAAATAAACCGGCTAACAATTGGTATGACATAACCTTTGACGATTCTGGTTGGGAAAAAGGAGAAGGAGGTTTTGCATCGAAAGAAATAGACGGTTCCACGGCAAGACATTGCGGTACAATATGGCAATCTCCTGCACTATGGCTTCGCAAAAAATTCATCGCCGATAAAAATCCGGGAAATTTGGCTCTGAGAATAACTCATTACGGTGATACTAAAATCATGTTAAACGGCACAGTAATATATGATAAAAAAGGGCCGGACTATTGTATGGTCAATCTTACTCCCCAACAACGTAAAGCATTGAAAACCGGAGAAAATATACTGGCCATAGAAACTTCTGCCAAACGCTCGAACTACTTCGACATATCACTCTTCGACCTAAAGAATGACATCGCCGACGATATACTGTTCACACCAGGACAGCCCAACATCCTTAGAGGGCCCAACGGATTTGAATGGTGGCTTGTTTTTATGGCAAACAGAAATGACAAATCTCGCGACCAGTACATCGACCGGGTGCAGTTTTTCGACAAGACCATGTATGTCGACGGTATTACCGGTCCCAATACCCCTGGGTATCATCCGGCACCGGCATTACCCACATTCTCTGTCGACAGCACAGCCCCGGCCTCCGGAATATTTTCTCAAGTTCGGCCTTCTGCAACATATTTATTCGAAACCGGAATTAAGACCTCGGGTAATGCCGGTGCAATCGCTTGGTGGAAAGATGAGAACAATTATGCTCGGGTCGGTCTCGACGCCTCAGACAACACATGGTATCTTTCCGTAAAATTGAATGGTAAAGAGACAAAAGAAAATTTCGAACTTCCGTACAATTTCAATTGGAATGTCTATCACCATTTCAGAATTGAGCGGAATGGACGCAATCTGAAAATAAACTTAGACGAGATACCGGCACCAACAAAAAATACATTTGACAATATCATTCCGGCAACACCCGGATATCCCGGCACATTCGACATAACTGGTAACTCCCTGTTCGACGGTACGATATATACTATCGGATTTGATGAAGACGCCATTCAATTGTCTGAAAATGAAGAGATACTGAAAGGTGACCTTTCTAATAAATACGAATTAAGTTTCCAAATTTACGGATTGGACAAAAACAAATTCACAGGATGCTATCCGGCATATATCGACAAGAATAATTACGTAAAAGCCATATTTAACGGAATATCAGGCAATCTCGAAGTAACAGTAGTAAACAAAGGAAAAATAAAACTCCAAAAAGAATACTCTCTGGAAAACCTGCGTACTGCCTATCCCGATGTCAAATACACCGATACATACGAAAAAAACTATCGCTTCACAACTCCTACCGTAATCGATGCACTATACCTGAACAGGCACGATATCGACAATAAATCAGACTTCACCGCCAACATGTTCGACAAATTTTCTGTCGAATATCTGACCAATGGCAAATGGTATCCTATCGACAAAAGAAACGCCGAAATAGACGATAACCCGATGTATAATCGACTGACTTTTACCCCGGTTAAAGCAGAAGGAGTACGATTTATCAACAGCACAGCAACAGACTTACAGCGACATATATACAAAATAAGAGTCAATGAAAAACTAAAAGAATCATACAATTTCCGGACAGTCAGAGATAACGAGAGATTATATATATTTGTTGATGGTCGGGAGCTGGATATGCTGGATATTTCTTTACCAGCTTCTAAAGTAGGATTCTGTAACAGTAAC
>ENA-OPXH01000695-OPXH01000695.1-human-gut-metagenome-genome-assembly--contig:-NODE-695-length-28292-cov-4.122428_pt1 | contig 28292 bp, 26 predicted proteins | sample MGYA00241521_ERZ502034 | MGnify/ENA primary metagenome ERZ502034 (study PRJEB25962, sample SAMEA2042103) | human gut metagenome | biome: human gut; feature: human-associated habitat; material: faeces... | reverse complement strand
AAGCCCGTCGGCAGGCTCGGCGACACGGGCGGGGCGCAGCTTGAACCCCGTGGCGAACATTTCGGGCAGCACGGCAATATCGGCATCGGCCGCCGCGACGATAGGCTCCAGACGTTCCAGGTTCCGGGCGGTATGTTCCCATTCCATGTCGACCTGGCAGACAGCAACACGTATTTTCATAGAAAAACTCCGTTTTGTAAACAAATATATAAAATTTTCTTACAGATCGCACCTGCGGGAATAAAAAACATGGAGGTTTGTAAGGCAGGGCGGCAACAAAAGGAACCGGGCATACAAAACGGACACACAGGGCGGCACCCTTGCGGCAGTGCATACGGTTCGGCGATGAAAAGCAATGCGGGAAATAGGGCGCAGGCAGCCGGGGGCAACCGGCCGAAGCGGACGGCCTTGAGGACGACCTGTCCAGACAACCTATCCAAACAATCTGCCCAGACAACCTATCCAAACGACCGGACGCAACCGGGCAAACGGACTTACACTGACGACCGGACGCGGGTTGTCAACAGGACAATAGCGGACAGGCAAAACGACCGGACGGAGACAGGCACGGGCGGCCGACGCCGACCTGTACGCCTCAATGCGCCCCCAACCGCCACACCGTGACCGAGGAGGCATTGTCGCGCTGGTGCAGCAGCGAAATCCGGCAGGGCACGAAATCCAAAGCCCGGCAGTTCCAGACGTCGACGAACTGCTGGGGATTGCGTTCGGCAAGCGGGAACCAGGTGCTTTGCACCTGCACCATGATGCGGTGTCCGGCGCGGAACGTATGGGCGATGTCCGTCATCCGGAAAGGCACCCGCGCCGGGACACCGGGCGTAAACGCCTCGGGGCGCGAGAAACTGCGGCGGTAGCGGCCGCGCATGACGTCGCCCCGCACGAGCATCCGGTAGCCCGGCAGCGGATCGTCCTCGGGGAAAAAGTCGATCAGCTTGACCACGAAATCGGCATCGGTCGTCGAAAGCATCACCTCCAGGTCGGCATCGACCGGGCCGACGAAGGTCATATCCTCTTCGAGGGGCTCCGAAACGAACGTCAGCACGTCGGGCCGCCCGGACAGGAAACGCTGGTCGGCGACCATATACTCTTTGGGACGGCGCAGGCCGGAAGCCTCGTAGTACGGCACGGGGTCGGAAGGATCGGAGACATAGGTACTTGCGGATATTTTGGCCGTCGGGCGCCGGGTATCGAGGATACCGCCGTCGGCGAGGGACAACGGCAGTTTCCGGGCTCCGCGCGCCAGAGAGCGGCCGAAAGTATGCCAGCGGTTGTCCCCCGAGGAAAAGACCGCAGCGGCCGGCAGCGGAGCCGCTTCGTCCGTATTGCCTTCGCGGAGGTAGTGGTCGAAGAACGGCACCTCGAAATGCTCCATATAATATTCCCACGAGGCATCGTCGCCGAAATCGAACGCCCCGAGCGTCCGGCCGCCGTTACGCCACGCCCCGTGCGCCCACGGGCCCACGACCAGGTGACACGGTGTCGAAGGGCTCTGCCGGATCAGGGCCCGGTAGAGGTTCCACGCCCCGAAGCAGTCCTCGGCATCGAACGTCCCGCCGACGACGAGCACCGCGGGCCGGACATTGTAACAGGCACGGCGCAGGTCGCGTTCCTGCCACCACGCGTCGTAATCGGGATGCGCGGCCATCTCCTCCCAGAAGGGGTTGGGTTTCAGCAGAGCGGTAAGCTCCGCAAGCGTCGTATGCTCCAGGAAGAACGTCCGCTCGTCGGGCTGGGTCTGCCGGGACATGGAGGGCATTTTCGCGGCCGGAACACGTCCGGGAGGGGTATTCATGCTGCTCAGGAAGCGGTAGGAGTCAGTGAGCATCAGCACCCCGTTGTGATGCACGTCGTCACCCATGAACCAATCGGTGACGGGAGCCTGCGGAGAGACGGCCTTCACGGCGGGATGGCCGCAAAGGCCGCCCATCATGGCGTAGAACCCCGGATAGGAACACCCGGCGAAACCCACCCGGCCGTTGTTGTGCGGGATGTGCCTGACCAGCCAGTCGACCGTGTCGTAGCTGTCGGTCGTCTCGTCGGTCTCACCGCTGCCGGCAGGCCGGACATGCTCGAAGTCGCCTTCGCTCATATAACGCCCCCGGACATCCTGCATGACGATGATATAGCCGCGGTCGACGTAGCTGCGCAGATAGCCCTTTCCGAACCCCTGCGGGAAACGTCCGGCGCCATAGGGCCCGCAGCCGTAAGGCGTGCGAAAGATGATGACGGGGGCTTTGCCGGGCGCCTTGGGCGTATAGACCGCCGTGTAGAGGGCTACGCTGTCGCGCATGGCGATGCGGTACTCGGCCTTGTCGTACAGTTCGGCGACGGGCTGCCCGGCACAGGCCGCAACGGCGGCGAGCAGGCCGGTCAACAGGAGCGCGAAAAATCCACGGATTTTCATAGCAGGAAGGTTAAGGTTCGTTTTCGAAAGTTACGCTTTTTTCCGCAAACGCCCAAAAGCCGGCACGAACGGGGAGTACGGATCGGTGCTGCCCGATCCCACTGACTCCCGGAAAGGGATGCGGCCGCTCCCACACCGCGGAACTTGGCCGGGAAAGTTGCAATCCCGCAAAAATAAACGTACTTTTGCAGGCGGTCAATTCCGCAAAAACGATATGCTCAGAGCAGGACGCACCCAGAAACTCACCGTAAGCCGTGTTTCGGAATACGGATTATACCTCACCGACGAGGAGCAGAACGAGGTTCTGCTGCCCAACCGTTATATCTCCCTCGCCGACAAACCCGGCGACGTAAAGGAGGTTTTCGTCTACCACGATTCGGAAGACCGCCTCGTGGCGACAACCGAAACGCCGCTGCTCCGGGCCGGGGAGGCGGGTTACCTGCGCGTGGTGGACAAGACCGTGCACGGGGCATTCCTCGACTGGGGACTGCATGGCAAAGACCTCTTCCTGCCCAACCGCAACCAGCAGGGCGGCATCCTCGCGGGACGGAGCTACATCGTATACCTCTATGAAGACAGCATCACGGGGCGCTGCGTGGCGACCACCAAGCTCAAGGGCTTCATCAACAACGACCTGATCACGGTGGAACCGCGCCAGGAGGTAGACCTGCTGGTCGCCTCGGAAAGCCCGATCGGTTACCGCGTGATCGTCAACAACCGCCATTGGGGCATGCTATACCGCAACCAGGTATTCCGCCCCGTAGCCATCGGCGACCGCATGAAGGGATACGTCCGCAAAATCACCGAGGACAACCGTATCGACGTGAGCCTCCAACAGGAAGGATATGCACAGGTCAAGGATTCGGCAGAGGTTTTGCTGCAACTGGTGATCGACAACGGCGGGCACCTGCCGCTCAACGACGACAGTTCCCCGGAGGAGGTGAACCGCCTTACGGAGATGAGCAAAAAGGTCTTTAAACGCTCGCTGGGCGTGCTGATGAAACGCGGCGCGGTCGAAGTGGGCGAAGACGGGATAAAAGTTAAACGGCAATAATGGGTAAGATAAACACGGCGGAACGGGTTTCGCGCGAAATGTCCGACAATTTCGTCTTCCAGCGGTCGCTGCTGGCCTACCATGCCGCGGCACAGCGCATCGGCGGCGACGTATTGGAGATCGGCACGGGAGCGGGTTACGGCATCGAGGTGGTGGCTCCCCATGCACGGAGTTTCATCACGGTAGACAAATTCGCCCCGGCAGCGGAGCTGGCACGGCATCCGCATGTCGAATTCCACCAGGCCGTAGTGCCGCCGCTGGCATTCGCAGCCAACAGTTTCGATTTCGTGATCTCGTTCCAGGTGATCGAGCATGTAAAGCAGGACATCGAGTTGGTGCGCGAAGTGAAACGGGTACTGAAACCGGGCGGCAAGTTCATCGTGACGACCCCCAATGCACCGATGTCGCTCACCCGCAACCCGTGGCACGTACGGGAATATACGGCAGAACAGCTGCAAATCCTGCTGGGGCATGAATTCCGGTCGGTCGAAACCCTCGGGGTCGCAGGCAACGGGAAAGTCATGGATTACTACGAGCAGAACCGCCGCAGCGTGGCACGCATCACGCGCTTCGACATCCTGGACCTCCAGCACCGCCTGCCCCGCCGCCTGCTCCAGCTACCCTACGACATCCTGAACCGGATCAACCGCCGGAAGCTGCTGAAAGCAAATACCGACCTCACCTCCTCGATCCGTATGGAGGATTACCGCATCTGCCCCGTGTCGGACGACTGTTTCGACCTGTTTTACGTGTCCGAAAAATAGCCGCTGAGCACCTCGGATTACAATCGGTTTACTATAAAAAAGAGCAAGCAGCCCCGCATGGGGCTGCTTGCTCTTTTTAACGGCTCATCCGAGCGCTCGTCAAGTTTAATACTCCTCTTCGTTGAAGAAATTTATCTATATTGATTATCAATATATTATGCAATAATCAATGAATTTTGCGCAAACAAACCGCACCGTCTGAAACGGGCAGAGGCGATGGGAGGAAAAACAAATAGTCAAAAATATAAGATTAGGTATGACATGGGAAGATCTTCGACAAAGGCAACAATATTACTTTCAATAAAGCATAAAACCGTAATGATTTTTATGCTTGGTTGAGTTCGTCAATAAATTTATCCTCATTTTTACGGATCTGTTTAGAAAAATCCGAGAAAGTTTGTGCATCTTGTGGTATCTCAAGAAAATGGATTTGCATATCGTTGCCATAACCAAGCAGAGAAAATGATTTTTTTAATGCCTCTGATTCGGATGGTAAAATGAAACCTCCAATCTTACTTTTGAGTCTATACATGTATGAGATAATCTGATGCTCATCATTTCGGTCAATTTTATACTTATATTTTGCATCTAGTACTATTCCGTCAATCTTTCCTTTATAGAAGTCTGGATATCGCTGAAGGGAATTGTTTTTTGCAAGGTAAATCATGCCGGAACTTTTTCGGTTTTGGGGATGTTCGAATGAGGGTAATAATGTCGCCAGATATTCTTCCCAAAGCCAAGATGCGTCGAACATGATTCCACATATTTTGTGATTGCTTTCACCGTATTTAAGATTTTGATGTTCAAGGATTCGAATGCAGAGCTTCTGGAGATCTCGATATTTGGTATAAAAAGGATGATTGATAAATCGTGAATTAGAACGTATAACAGCAGACCTATTATTCTTTGAATATGAGGAAGTTGCAGCCTTAATTTGGTTTACCCCCTCGATTGTTTCTTTATCAATAGAAAGAATTGCTTTTCCAAAATCTGAAGAGGAAATGTATTCTATACAGTGTCTGATTAATTGAGTTACATTGTTGTCATAGCATATCTCTCTGGATTTGTACGCGACACGACCATTGAATGGGATATTGTGATTTATGTGGCGCCTGATATCAATGGCACCTCTTATATTTGCGTCATTCCGTTGCATGGAAACATACTCTTTATATATCCCTTGTGTTATAGCATCTTTTAAATATGTTGGAAATAGAAGCAAAAGAAAATCAAAAACTTGATCTTCTGTCGAAAAACTGTGATTGAGGTTAAAGAGGTTTATGGAAAGGATCTTTTGAAGCATATAATGAAGGAAAAAGTCTTTACGAAGTCCTGAGTTTCCGGTAAAACGGGAACAGATGGAAATGTTTGTATTTGCCGAACCAATAAAACCTATGATATTTCCAGTAGATAAATGCATTATTCTATGTTGCGTGGAATTTTCACTTTCGTATTCAGACAAGATATACTGCTTTTTTAGGTCATCATTACAATCACTTAGACATTGAGGATAAATCAACAATCCTGGATTATCGCGAATAAGGGTTTCTATCGTCTGATTAGCAAACAGGCGAATATCCTCACATTCTTTTGTAACGAGAATAGTTTTTGAGCTATTGTCCTTTAAGTAAATCACTTTATTCTTGGATAATTTCGTTGCTTTCTACTTTACCAAGGATTACGGCATCCCTCATTTTTGCGAAAATAGTCTGACGATTGTGAAATCCTCTAATATATTCAGCGACCAGACGACTGAGATAAGTTTCCCAAAAATATGTCCAATCTATTTGTCCATCCTTTTTTCGACAAAAAACAACATTCTTGAAATAAGCTCCTCCAATATGATAAGAAGATCCTAATTCACTTTCCGATGAAATAACAGAGTTTATGGCTTGCATATGTTTAATAACATCTGTTTTTTCGGGGATATCATCAAGCATAGATATGTTCTTATCTGCCTTTATTTCAATAAAGGCAAACCTTCTACGCATTGCGAAATCCATACTCTCAACACTCCTGTCAATATCATTCATTGTACCTATGATGTATACATTCTTGGGAACATAGAATCCTGTGAAGAATACATCTGATGGTTCTACTAAATTCTGGTATTGGGTAAGGACTGTTCCGCTAGGACCTCGGTAACCTGGATCAATGGAAAAGAAGAGTTCTCCGAAAATTTTGGATATCTCGCCTCTATTGATTTCATCAATAATTAAAACGAATGGCACGACACTATCTTCGGAGTTCTCAATTCCTTTAACATACTCTTTTAAGCCGTATGACTTAATCATTTCTTTTACTATGGCTTTGCGATAGTTATCATGCCCGCCAGACGGCACCCCTGACAGTCCCTTATAAATATTGTAAAGTTGTTCTTTGTTGAAAAACTTAGATCTTCCTCGCACCCATACTTTCTCTCCTGAATCGGCGTCTTCATAAGTACGTTCAACCAGTCCTTCTCCTGTGATATTAAGTTCTATTTTCATTGACTTGCTACCCGACATCAAAGGAATGGAAATTTCACCTTGATTATTCAAGTCATTAATTAGATCCTGCCAAGCATCCTCAAAATTATCAGAACCTCCAACTTGTAAAGCACTGAGTGCGTCCTTGCAGAAATCTTTAAAGAGTCCGTCCTTTCGTTCAAAACCAATGTTTCCTTGAGTATCTTTTTTGGGACGTAAACCTTCTACAAAATCAGTGTAATCGTAGGAAGGGTGGAATTGAACAAATTTACAATGAGATTTAAACTGTTCGTCATGTTCAAGTTCCGGATTATAGACTTTGCCACATATCATTTGCGCAGCTACAGTCTTAGCAAGGTAAGTTTTACCAGTGCCAGGAGCTCCATTAAGAATGATGTTGTGATTTGAATATAACTTGTCTATGAAATTTTGGCTGTACGACATAATTGTATTTTGCTTTAATAATCCACTATATGAATCGAAGAATGAACGAACATTATCATTGGCATTTTCATCTCCATTGAATAACTCTAAATCCACAATAGAAAAATTAAGGATTCCTACTTCCCATCTAGTTGGCTCTTCCCAATAAATATAATTCACAATCTCCAATGCATCAATATGCTGTTCTTTCCAAATAGCAATAATGTTTATCCCTGTACCTTTCCAATTAAGGTAACATCCTTTTGTGGTATAGTTATTTCCAAAATGACCCAACACATTGATACAAATAGTTCCTTCGTTAAATTCCGCCCATTGGGATATGCCGCTTTGAATATTTGCACCTTTATATCCCTGCCCAGATGTGTTGAATTTATTTTGGTTAATAAGTGGTGCAATATAAACAGAATACCCTGTACCAGAGGTATTATGGTTCTGAATCCATTCAAGATGAGCTACAAAATACTCGAGAATATGTTTAAATTTAGCATATTTATCCATATAACATGATATGATATATGACAAAGGTAGGGTTTTAATTTGACATTTGTGTTAAACGCAAAATAAATTCACTATCATAGATATTTTTATCTTCATAGGTATAATTCTTTGAACTATTTATATCTTTGTGGGTCACAGATAAAATTGGGATTATGACTAAAGATATGAACCGGCTGAAAGTGGTATTGGCAGAAACGAAACGTACCAACAGATGGCTGGCAGAACAGTTAGGGAAAGATCAGGCTACGGTCTCGAAATGGTGCACAAACACCAGCCAGCCAAGTCTTGAAACACTATTTCAAATTGCTGAAGTTTTGGGTGTGAAAGTTCAAGATTTAATAAGTAAAGATATCCCTAAAGGCCATGAATAAAATACAAAACATAGATGACAACATTGTAGCTGATGTTGCAGCACACATCGAACGATTGATTACCGATGCTCGAGCTAACGTTGCTCGGTCAGTCAATCTTGCAGAAGTCATTACCAAATATGAAATTGGGCATATTATTGTTGAGGTTGTACAGGAGGGTGAAGAACGTGCGAAATATGGCAAGCAACTATTAAAAGGTGTCTCAGAGATATTGACCGAACGATTGGGTGATGGATGGTCTGTAGAGACTCTTAAGAAGTGTCGAAAATTTTATCAAATATATTCAGTCAATAAAATTGGGTCTACGCTGTCGGCCCAATTGCCTATAGAAGATTCGGTCTACACTGTAGACCAAATTCAAAAATACGCAACATCATCGCGAAAATTGGCTCCAGTATCCCCTTTTACACTTTCATGGTCACATTATGTTGTATTAATGCGCATTGAATCTGACGTGGAACGCCACTTTTATGAAATTGAGTGCCAAAAACAAAATTGGAGCGTCCGTCAATTGCAACGGCAATTCAGTTCAAGCCTATATGAACGATTAGCCCTAAGCCGCAATAAAGATGAAGTCATGCGGCTGTCCCAAGAAGGGCAAACATTCAATAAACCTGATGACATCATAAAGAACCCTTTAACATTAGAGTTTTTAGGGCTAAAACCTGATGTGTCTTATTCTGAGACGAAATTAGAAAATGCAATTATAGATAAAATGCAGCACTTTCTACTTGAACTCGGCAAAGGATTTCTATTCGAAGCCCGCCAAAAGCGGTTTGCATATGTGAGGAGAATTACTATGTAGACCTCGTCTTCTATAATCGCCTGCTGCAATGTTATGTCCTGATTGATCTGAAAGTAGGAAAACTCACACATCAGGATTTAGGTCAGATGCAGATGTATGTCAATTATTATGACCGATATGTGAAACAAGACTTTGAAAAGCCGACAGTCGGCATTCTGCTATGTAAAAGAAGAAAGACGCGTTGGTGGAATTGACACTGCCAAAGGATTCCAATATCTACGCCCAGCAATATGCCCTGTATTTGCCGGATAAGAAGTTGCTCCAGAACAAGCCGCAAGAATGGTTGGAGGAACAGGAAGAATAAAGTTAAAACAATATTAATATCTATAACGGATAATGGACAAGATCATGCATTCTCATATATTCACCAATAAGAACGGCAATACCCTCATGCGCGAATTTGAAGGCGTATTGAGCAACAACCCAACTATTAAAAACCTGGATGCCGTTGTTGGTTTCCTTCGCGCATCAGGATATTTTACGCTAAGGCCATTTCTTGATAACATAAACAAAGCCCGCGTATTGGTAGGGATAAATGTGGACAAATACATAGCAGAAGCCGCCCGACAAGGAAAAATATTCTTCGGAGCAGAAGATGAGGTAAAAGAAGATTGTCTCAGGCAAATCCGCCATGATATAGAACACGCAGGTTATAAAGAAGAAATTGAGCAAGGAATCTTCCAGATGGTAAAGGATCTCAATGACGGTAAGCTTGAACTTCGAGCGCACCCATCAAAAAGAATCCATGCCAAAATATATGTCCTTTATCCAGACAACTTTAACCAATACACAGGAGGTATTGCAATCACCGGCTCCAGCAATCTCTCCGGCAACGGCCTTGGCATAAGTGAAGACAAACAATACGAATTCAATGTCAAACTGTCGCAATACGATGATGTTCAATACGCCAAAGACGAATTTGAAAAACTTTGGAAAGAAGCGGAAGGATGCGAAATTACAGCCGATGACATTACGGCCAATATCAGAAAAACCTATCTCAACGGAGACATCTCACCATACGACCTGTATATCAAAATGCTGATGGAATACTTCTCCGACAGGATAATGGAATCCGATAACGAAAGTACCCTTGAAGTGCCTCCTGGTTACACCAAATACGACTACCAAATGGATGCCGTAATTGAAGGATATCAGAAACTCCTACGTTATGACGGATTTTTCCTCGCTGATGTTGTCGGTCTTGGAAAAACAATCGTGGCTACAATGATTGCGAAAAAATTCTTGCAGGAGAATGGCTGTGACAACACCAAAATGCTTGTCGTATATCCTCCGGCAGTGGAGCAGAACTGGAAAAGCACCTTCAAAGATTTCGGCATAGACAAATACACTAAATTCATAACGAACGGCAGCCTTAACAAAATACTTGACGAAGAAAACTACGATTATTGGAATGCCGATGAATATGACCTCATACTTATTGATGAAGCACACAAATTCAGGTCTCACACGACCAATGCCTTTGAACAGCTGCAAGAAATATGCAAGATGCCCCGCATCAATCAAGGAAACATAAAAGGTTATAGAAAGAAAGTAATGCTCATTTCCGCCACCCCGATGAACAACTCACCGGCGGACATTTACAATGAAATTCTTCTCTTTCAAGATCCTCGTCACTGCACTATTGACGGAGTGGCCAACCTTACCGCATTCTTCAGTCCACTCGTCAAGGAGTTCAAGAAATTGAAAAAAGAACCTGAGATCGATCTCGCCAAATTTAAAAAACTGGCTGAGCAGGTACGCGACAGAATCATAAAACCGCTGACAGTAAGAAGGACACGCACCGACATCGAAAGCATATCGCGATACAATAAAGACATTGGCGATTTTCCAAAAGTGGAACGCCCAGTAGAAAGCTGGTATGAACTAAATGAGCATCTTGCAGACTTATTTGAGAAAGCAATGCTTATTCTGACAAAAGACCTTACATACGCCAGATATCAGGCTATCGCATACTTGAAGTCGGAAATCTCAAATGGGTTGTACGACAATGCTGAAACCATAAGCCGCTCTCTCGCCGGAATAAGAAAGAACGGCCTTGTCAAACGACTGGAAAGCAGTTTTTACGCATTTCAAGTCTCTATCGCTAATTTCAAACAGGCCAATCAGAATATGATAGACATGTTTGTAAACGACAAGATCTTCATTGCTCCGGACTTGGATATAAACAACCTGATTGCCGCCGGATCGAGTGAAGAAGAAATAGAAGAGAAACTGAACGCCAAAGCGCAGGACAATCCTAAGAACGCCTCATTTCGGGCAGCGGATTTCAGCCCCGAATATATAGGTATGCTGAGGAAAGATCAGGTAATACTCGAGCAAATGTGCTCTGACTGGGCATCAGTTACTGAAGCCGACGATTCCAAATTCGCTAAGTTCAACAATCTGATCAAACACGAACTGTTCAAGACAGACCGTAATCCGGAAAGGAAACTTGTAGTATTTTCAGAATCAGTCGATACCGTTGAATACCTGGCCAAACGCATAAACCGCAAAGATGTACTGGTAATATCTGCAAAAAACAGAAGCAACCAGTTCAAGACAATAAGAGAAAACTTCGACGCCAATTACAAGGACAAGCACGATGATTACAATATCATTCTCACTACGGATGTCCTTGCCGAAGGGATTAACCTCCATCGGTCAAATGTAATAGTCAACTACGACACCCCGTGGAACTCCACTCGGCTCATGCAACGCATAGGCCGTGTAAACCGCATAGGGTCAGCCTCCAAACACATATACAATTATGTATTTTACCCTTCTCGGGAAGGGAACCGTGAAATCAATCTCAATCAGATAGTCCTCAGTAAAATACAAACATTCCACTCCACCTTCGGCGAAGATAACCAGATATATTCTCAAAATGAAGTTATAGACAGGAATCTAGGCAAACTCTTCGATGAGGCAATTAAAGGGCAGCAGGAAGACCGCAATCTGGAACTGCCTTATTATGAAGAACTGCGAGAGCTATACAAAACAAACCGCAAGGAATATAATCGTATTGCCAAACTTTCCATACGAAGCCGTACCGGAAGAAATCCAAGGCAAGTCGACGGTACAACTCTCTCAGGAGACACTCTCGTTTTCTTGAAGACCAATTTCCGGAAAGTGTTTTATCTGGTATCTGAGACAGCTGAAGAACTTTCCGTCCTTGATGCCCTGAAATACTTCAAAGCATCTCCAGATGAGCCTTCAGCATACCGTATCCCTTTACATCATAAACATGTGGAAATGGCTTTGCAGAAATTCAGAACCAAACAAGATGAAGAAATCAAAATCCAGGAAAGCACACAAGAAGATCCGTCCAGCCGAGGTTCACAGGTAAATACTGCCCTTAACCTCCTTTCCCGATTTATGGTCGAAATCGACGATTCTGACCTCTATGAGAAAGTAAGACAACTCAAATCACTTGCCGAGCGTGGGGTCATCACTTACATATCCAAACGCCTCCAAAGGATACATAATAACCTGACCAGTTCCGGCAAGTCCCGAATGACACGAAACGAAGCTATGGACGAGATAATCAGTATGGCGCAGAAATACTCTTCATACTACACCGCAGAAGAATCCATGCTCCATCAGCAGGAGACAGAAGCCGAAATCATTCTTTCCGAATCATTTAAATAAGTCCAAGATATGAACTACAAAGAGATTATAGAATCCAGATATAACAGAGAAGCCTGGCAGGGCCTCCTTCATGACATATTCCACAATAATGTTAAATTCTGGAGCAATCCCATCCCAATACAAGTCAGCAGCCGCCTTGCCAAAACTGCCTTGCGCCTCGGCAACATAACTCTCTCTGATGGCGAGACCATAGCCGTTTATGAAGTCGAACTCAATGACAAGGTGGATATATCTCGAAACAAGCGTGGCATCCGCGATATGCTCACCTCTGATTGGAGGGGAATGGGTTACATCGGAGCCTTTGTGTTCAGTTACCGTAAGAACGAAAGTTCCCTACGCTTTTCGTATGTCAGCGAGACATGGGACTTCGACAAGGACGGGAACTATGAGAAACGCTCGACAGACACAATGCGATATACCTATCTCCTCGGGGAAGGCAGGGGCTGCCGCACCGCTATTGACCGCTTCACTGCCCTAAAAGAAAGTAAACAGACCCTCAGCGACATCACTGCAGCCTTCTCTGTTGAAACTCTCACCAAACTTTTTTATAAAGATCTTTTCAACTGGTATCTCTGGGCAATTAGCCCCGAGGGGAATATTTCATTTCCCAATAACACTATTATAGAAGAAGATGATCGGGAAGATCTGGAAAAGAAAATCATCAGGATGATTACCCGCATAATCTTCGTTTGGTTCATCAAGCAGAAAGATCTCGTACCGAGCCATCTGTTCGATGAAAGCTTCATTGATACTATCCTGAAGGATTTTGACTCCCAAAACACGACATCCGGCAACTATTACAACGCTATCCTCCAGAACCTTTTTTTTGCCACACTCAACCGGGCCACAGAAGACGAGAATGGAGAAAGGCGCGGTTTTGCAGAAAGCGTCGGATATACTGATGTAAAAACATTATATCGATATGACGAACTTTTCTCCATTTCGAAAGAAGAAATTATCAGTCTGTTTTCAGAAGTTCCTTTTCTTAACGGAGGACTTTTCGAATGCCTTGACAAGACAAAGACACTGGACGGAGTAAGCAAAGCCTACTATTACGACGGTTTCAGCCGCAACGCGTCGAAATTCACTGATGGCCGCTACCGTTATCGGGCAGTAGTTCCGAACATCTTATTCTTCGAGCCTGAAAATGGATTGTTCTCAATCCTTGGCAGGTACAACTTTACCATAGAAGAAAATACACCTGAAGAGCAACAGGTAGCACTTGACCCAGAACTCTTGGGGAAGGTATTCGAGAATCTCCTTGGTGCATACAACCCCGAGACCAAAGAAACAGCTCGAAACCAAAGCGGTTCATTTTATACCCCTCGTGAAATAGTAGGCTATATGGTCGATGAAAGCCTTATTGCTTATCTCGGAGATACTCCATTTCATCGCTCCCTGTTCGCTCAAGACTTTAAATATGAACCTGAGAAAACTTCGGAATATAATGAAATAGCCCGCAAATTAAAGTCAGTAAAAGTAATAGATCCGGCCTGTGGTTCCGGGGCCTTTCCTATGGGAATGCTCAACAGAATGATTGACATTCTACAAAGGATTGAGCCTGACGAGAACACCTATGCACAGAAACTTACCATCATCGAAAACTGTCTATACGGCAGCGATATCCAGGGCATTGCCGTCCAAATAACAAAACTTCGTTTCTTCATTTCTCTCATTTGTGACTGCGAGAAAGACCCATCCAAACCCAACTTCGGTATCCCGACTCTTCCAAATTTGGAAACCAAATTCGTGGCGGCTAATTCTCTCATTGGAAAGAAAAGGAATGTGCAATCCAATCTCTTTGAAAATCCGGAAATCAGACCGACAAAAGAAGCATTGACAGAAGTCCGCCATGAACACTTTATGGCAAAATCTGCAGCAACTAAACGTCGCCTGAGAGAACATGACCAAAACTTGAGAGAAAAACTTGCTTCGCTTTTGGCGGAAAACAATGATTTTGCTCCAGAAGACGCCAAGCAACTCGCTTCGTGGAATCCGTATGACCAGAATATCGTCAGCAGATTCTTCGATCCAGAATGGATGTTTGGACTCAGTGATAGCCCGTTCGATATAGTGATTGGCAATCCGCCGTACATCCAACTACAAAACAATAGTGGAGAATTGGCTATTCTATATGCGGATTGTGGCTACAAGACCTATGCCCGCACCGGTGACATATACTGTCTATTCTACGAGCGAGGTTGGCAATTGCTCAAAGATGGCGGACATCTATGCTATATTACCTCAAACAAATGGATGCGGGCCGGTTATGGAGAAAAGACTCGGGATTTTCTTTCACATAACACCGATCCGCAACTCCTGATTGATTTCGCCGGTGTAAAAATATTCGAGAGTGCGACAGTGGATACCAATATCCTGTTATTCTCAAAAAAAAAGAACCAACACAAGACTCTATGCGCTGTGACCAACAAACAGAACAAAGATAGTGTTAGGAATTTGAGCGTTTTTGTGCAGCAAGAGGGAGTGAGTTGCAATTTTTCTTCTTCAGATTCATGGGTGATTCTCTCTCCAATAGAGAAAAGTATTAAACAGAAAATAGAGGCAGTTGGCACACCATTGAAGGAGTGGGATATTCAAATCAACTATGGAATTAAAACTGGACTCAACGATGCGTTTATTATTAATACAGAAAAACGAGATGAAATATTAGCTAATTGTCAAACTGAAGATGAACGCGCTAGAACAGCCGAACTTATTCGACCGATTCTTCGTGGCAGGGATATCAAACGGTATGCATATGATTGGGCAAATTTATATTTGATAGCTACATTCCCGGCTTGTAATTATGATATTGATAAGTATCCAGCAATTAAACAATATTTGTTGAGTTTCGCAGAGAAAGATCTCCGTGAAGCAGGATACGATTGGGTGGCAGATAGCTATCTTGCTGATTTCTGTAAGCAGAAACTGGCTCAAACAGGGGAATTTGTGGAAATCGAAGGCAAACGCATAACCATCGGAACTACTCCAGAAAAAGCACGAAAGAAAACCAACAACCACTGGTTTGAAACCCAAGACAGCATCAGCTATTGGGAGGATTTCTTTAAGCCAAAGATCACATGGGGAAATCTAAATCTAAAAGGCACATATTCATATGTACAGAAAGGAATGTTTATTAATGCGCCAAGTCCATTTATAGTTACTTCGAATATAGCAATACTGCATATTCTTAATTCAAAAATAGCAGATTATTATATACGTTCACTTGGAGTAACAAGGAATGGTGGGTACTTTGAGTACAAACCAATGTTTGTTGAAAAATTTCCTATTCCACAGACCGGTTTAGATCCCCTAGAATTATATCCTATTAATCCTTCCAAAGAGCAAGAAAAAGAGATTGATGATATCATATATCAGCTATACCACTTGTCGATGCAAGAAATCGAGTACATAGAAAATAGAGAGAGTTAACTCTCTCTATTTTCTACTAATTTATTACTACTATAGTAGAGGAGGATAGAAATTCTCCACATAAGATTCTTCTTCGTTACTTAACCCAACAATAGAATACAAATGCTTGTTAACGCTACGTGTAAAATCTTTTAGATCAGTTGTTTTGTCAACAAGATCTTTAACTTTCTGAGTAAAGAAAACTTCATCTTGAGGTGAGACTTTTGGAATAATCAATTCTTGTATTGTAAATTTTTTCCATCTTACAGTGCCAACTCCTGTCGTTGTGCCAATTTTAGAGAAAAACCATTCAGATAATGGGGAGTTAAGAATGCAAAGTAGATAGGGAAGATGCTCGCCAATCATCAAGAATGTTGTTGCTTCTGGTACAAAAATACCATTATTATCAAATGCAAATTTACTTCTATCTGAGATTTCTCCCCATACAATTTTTTGCCGATAAAAATCCTCCATATAAGCGCAGTTACGAAGATTGTAGGGGGTATCTCCTTGGTCCATTCTATCCTTGATTTTATCCCAATACTGATCAAGATGAACCTTTATCGCTGGGTATTCATTGATATCAATACGGGGCAATTTACCTTTTATACCGTTATGTATGTTGATTAGCCAGAGATTTGCCCAATTGTAACCATATCTTTTAATGTCGCGGCCTCTCAAAATCGGTCAATTATTTTCGGCTAAATTCTCTCTAATAAAACGAGCAAGAGTATTGCGGTCAACTTTGCAAATTTTAGCAATTTTACGTTTTGAAACTTCTATAGATAATAATTCTTTAATCAATGTTTCTTTGCCCGATAACTTATATTTGTTTGGAGCATTCTTTCTTCCCTTTGGTCGTCCAAGAATAACTCCTTCTTGTTTCCTCCTAGCTAATGCCTCTTTTGTTCTCTGACTGATAAGATTTCTCTCAATCTCAGCTGATAAGCCAAAAGCAAAAGCTAATACCTTGCTTTGAATGTCATCACCAAGACGATAATTGTCTTTAATAGTCCATACTCTACATTCTCGCGTCATGCAAATATTGAGTATCTCCATAATCATAAAAAGGTTCCTTCCAAGTCGAGAAAGTTCAGCACAGATAATTAAATCATCTTTTTGAACTTTATTGAGCAGTCTTCCCAATTGCCTCTTATCGTATGCTTTAGTCCCACTAATGGTTTCTTCTATCCATCCATCAATGTGGATACTCTCACGCTCGCAGAAATTATTTATCTCGAAACGCTGGTTTTCTACTGTTTGTTTATCGCTACTAACACGAATATATCCGTAAATCATAACAAATTATAATTAAACTGTTTATAAACTAATTCTAAAAACACTAAAAAATACCCCAGTTAAGCTACAACTTAACCGGGATAAATTAATAGAACTAATCTTTAAAGCTTCTTCCTATAGCCACTTTTTGCAATTCCAATGATGTGCGACGCATGCAGCAGACACCTTCTCCGATACGCCTCTTCCTCCTCATCCGGTCTGCGGCCGTCTCAGCGAAGGTCGGAGTCGGAGTTACCCCCACCTCCTCCGCCGGATGAAACAGCGACAAGCTGCCCGCCAATCAGTGCATTTGCGATGGTGAAGATCCGCTCCCGGACAGACGGTTCCGCCAACTGGTCGAGAAACTCCTGCATCAGCACAGTCTGGCTCTCGTTGAGATCTGTCAGCCGCACATTCTCCTGTTGCAACCGTTTAAGCTCCTGATAATCCACCAGTGCATTTCGCTGCACAGCCTGCACCTGCTGCTCGGCGTCCTTCCGATACAATGCTTCAATCTGGCGGACAATCTTCACGAATCGGCTGGCGATAGACCGGTTTTGCTCGTCGAGCCATTTATCCACCCCGAACATCGGAGGCTTGGAGGCAATTCTCGGCGGGTCGAAGTCTATCTGATAGCAGCGGAACGGTTGTGCAATCCGTCCAGCACGCTCCATGTCCCGTAACATTCTGTCCAACTCCTGCTCTTTCGCTTGAAGTTTAAAGTTTAACGGCCTTGTCGTCCAGCTTCATTTGGTACTCGGCAATAAGTTTTCGGAGATCGGCTTTCCGGGCGTCGTATTTGTCGAGAGTTATTCTTCCGGACACCAGTTTCTCTTCGACTTCATCGAGCTGCGATTTATAGTTCAAAATATGTGCTTCCAGCCTCCGTATCATAGACTGAAGCCCTTTGACAGCTTACTCGGCCTGTCTTGCCTCGTTAGTCAGCTTGCGGATGTAGTCGCGTTTGCTCAAATGGCTGACATGCCGCCCCTCGATACTGTCACCACGCTCCAGTCCGTATTTACTGCCGACCTCTTCGTAGAGCGAGGTGTGCATCTCCCGAAGGATCCGGCCGTACTCATAGCAGTTCTTCCCGAACTTCGCCGACCACATGACGCATTCGCGTCCGCTTTTGGCTCGTTGTCCGACCGGAACGATCAAGGCATGGATATGCGGACTGCTCTCGTCGAGGTGAACCTGAAAACCGATGATGTTCTTCTGCCCGTATCGTCGGGCGCACCAGTCATAGACGTCTTTTGCCCATTGTTCGATTTCCGGGCACCGCTGGAGGTGGCTGTTGTCCGCCTCCTTGTCCAGATTGACGGTCTGCCCCCCGAATGCCATTTCGAGGGTGCGGTCGTGGTTGCCGCCGAAGATGAATCTGGCACAACAGTTCGGCTGTATCTTGCTGTCGGCCTTGAACGGATGCCAACCCAGCTCCGCGAGCCTGTCCATAAGCCGCACCTCAAGCGACTTTTGCTGATAGCCTAACGGATGGATTTTCCCGTCGGGCCCGATCTCGAAATTCAATCCCATCCGGCTCTTGTCGTAATGGTTGGTCGGATCCTGATTCTTTCGGTCGATCTTGTCATCATCCCAGCGTCGTTCATTTTCATTGGCCTCCGCCGTGCCGAATGACTTCCCGGCTTCGACGTGCATGGCCTGCTTTATATCTGTATTCATAATCGATGGTTTTTTGATAAATGGTTCTTGTTTGAGCTTGCTCACTACAGGTCGGAGTCTGCCGAATCCCGACGGGACTTTCTTGCCGCCTGGCAAAAAGTCCTTATTGTGTTATGGACTTTCGCTGGAAACTCCCGAAACCTTCCTCGGGTTACTCGACCAGTTCCAGATCCAGCTCGTCGATGAGCAGTTGTAATGCTGGATTGCGCCGTATCATCTGCTGGAGTATCTGACGTTGTGTCGGAACAGTCAGGAAGAAGTCCGCTATGTCCAGACCGCGGCAGCGCTGTTCGTCAGTGGCCAGACGTTCCAGCATATCGGATACAACCACCCGTTTGCAGATGTCGGCCAGCAGGGCAGATTTCTCCCGCCATCGCTCCGTCGCCCCCAGATCGGGAATGAGAGTTACCTCCCTGTTCCGAAGAACGGACATTGCCTCCCGGTTGAAGCTGCCATTCTCCCCGCCCGTTGCCAGCCATATGTAATCCGGCATGAAGTGGCACATGACAACGGCGGTCTTCTCGCTCTCGACCAGCATCACCGGTGCCGAGGTAGAGCGGTTCAGCAGGTGTTCGCCAAAGAGGCATTGCCGGAGACAGAAGTCCGGCAGATGCAACTCCGAATGTACCCAACTGACATACACCCGTGGCTCCTTTATCCGATGCCCGGTAGCGGAATCGTACCGCATGATCTTCCCAGTCCGTACTTGTCCCTGCCGATCCGTCTGCCAGAAGATGGTCGCGCCGCCCCATTTGGATGAGGTGCCGATGCAGTACAGCCGGGACAGGCGCAGGGTCTCCTCCTCGCCGAATGTCTGGCAGAGGTAGCGATACAAGGGGTTGATCTCATAGTGCGACAGACTCCGCCCGACCACATCGGCCGAGATAAAAGAGGGAACGGGATGGGGCGTTTCACGCTCGGCAGCCCTTGACAAGATGTGACGATCAGCTCTGCCGCCATCCGGTTGAGACAGCACATCGGGATTGTCCCGGAAATACTCCCGCGGCGTATAATGATACCCGCAGGAGTTTTCATGGTCGCATTTGCCCACCGTGTCCGGAAACCGGATGATGCCTTCTTCATCGACATAGCGGACGAAGCAGCGGCTTTTACCGCAGTTGGGGCAACTGATCTTGCTCCCGTAACGGTATTTCTGGAGATGAAACCTGTACTTACTCATGGCCGCGCGGATTTTCGTCGTTTGCACACTGCACTTTTGCACTTTGACACCTGACCCCGCCCGTTTCGCCGCCCGAAAGTGCAATAGTGCAAGGTGCAGCCGCTTTATTCGGACAGAGTTTGCGATATGTTCCGTGGTCGATCTTCTCCAGGAGGGGATTCGGCTGGCTGCACAACTGCTTCAGCGCATAATAGACCGAACGCCTCGACAGCTCGACCCGCTTTCCCGCGACGATCGCGTCGCCGGCCGTGAAGGTGTCGCCCAGCAGCGACAGCCACGCCTCTTTGGATTCGCCGATATTGCTTGCGACAATCAGCTCCTGAATCCTCCGATAGGTCTCCTCATAATAGCCGATCATCCGAATGGCTGCCTGTACGGATTCGAGGTCTACGCATTGCATACCGCCTCCGTCCATCGCCCATTTCAACACCTGGAATACCAGCGAGAGCCGGGCTGCATTGCCGTTGAGTTTCATCTTGCGGCTCTCCACCTCCGCATCGTCTTCGATGGCGTTCACCTCCTCGATGATGCCGTTGTACCAGTTGTAGAAATACTCCTCCGCGTCGTCGGCCATATTCAGCACAACACCCGTCGGATACGGGAGGTTCACTATCCTGTCCAGCACCTCCCGCCACTGTCCGACCAGATCCGGCCGGGCAATGGTGCCGTCGTTGCGCTTCCAGCCCAAAATCCTCCGGTCTTTTGGATAGACGAACAGAAAGCGGTCCAGCAGTCCGTTTGCCATGTATTCGGCCCGAAAGATCTCCGGCAACAGATTGGTCTGCACCGAACCGATGATGTTGATACTCGGATTCTTGATAAGGATCGGCCGGGCTTCCGACTTGCGGATCACCTTCAACGGCTGGCCGCTGTAGGCCGTCAGCAAGTCTTCGATGAGGTTGTTCCGGTTGTTGTACCGTTTCACGGAGTTGAACAGCGCCCGAATCTCATCGACCACCAGCGCAATGCCGCGGGGGTTGTGCTGGTGGATGCTCATCATTGCCTCGGGCGTGAAGTCCGAGATGACGGTCGTTACCAACTGCGGCTTCCGGAGCAGTGTACAATCCTCCGCCTCACCGCCGCGCCGGTTTCCGGACGAGGCAAGCGCCTTTTCATAGGCGTTCCACTCCTCGTTATACTTCTCGTACATCCGGTCGTCGTGCTCGCGGATCGGTTTGTAAAGGAACCCCAACGGCGGTGTCTTGCCGAGCCCCGGCCTGCCGACCAGCATCATGTAGATGGAGGGGCTGGTCTTCCATTCTCCCTTTATTCGGATCCGGCAGGAGTTCCCGATGGCCGTTGCCACCGCCGACAGCAGGATCGAAGCCGTATATTCGATATTGAAGTTCTCGTAAAAGGCCAGGTTCAGAACGAGCTCCTGAATCCTTGCCGGAAAGACCTCCAGCGGCAGGCCCGTTTCGGGGATACGCTCCACCTCCGAGCGGAGCATATTGGTGAGTTGCAGCCGGTCATACATGAGAACCTCCTTCCTGATCGGACGGCATGATGCCGGAGGCAAACGCCTCGTAGTGGAAACGGCGCAGGAAGCGGTCGACATCCGCCTGCGTGTACCAGTATTTGTCGCCTTCGCGTGAGTAGCCGAGATAGCCGTTGTCGCGCAGCTTTTTCAGATACTTCTCCTTGATGTGCAGTTTCTCCATCAAAGACTTGTTGTCATAGAGACAGTGCCCGCCTTCCTGTGTCGGAGGCGGCAATTTCTCCTGTCTCTCTACTATGCTGAGGATCTTTTCAAGCAGTTCCCGGTCGCATAGCTTCTCTACATTCGTGTTCTTTGCCATATATATCTCAGATTATGGCCGAACAGTCCTGATGCACACTCAGACCTTCAGCCTGGTTATGCGACATGGTGCGATTGTGCACATCGCGCCAAAGTCACGGCACGAATGCATAAAGGACTTGCAACTTCGTGAGTTACAATATATTATCCGATGCTATGATGGGTATTATGGAAAGTTATCGTTCTGTCATAACGTGGCGTGTAACCGACTGATTACAAACGATAACGAGAGGGAAATAAAAATCAAAAAAATCGAAGATTGCCAGATTGAACAGCACGAAATGCATGACAAGCCGGATGCAAGACTTGCCAAGCCCGAAGGTCATGCCCCTCGTTTTTTGTCAATCCTGAAATAACTTGTCGATTTTTCCGGCATTGTTAGGGACGGGCATATCCCTTCGGTTCTGCCGGGACTGTCCTATCCCGGTCTGTTCAAATAGTGCGTTAGGCTCGGCATCGGGGAAGAGTCCGTTGCCGAATTCCCAAAAAGTCTTTTGTTCGTATTTGGAATATTCAGGAAAATCGCCGCAATATATTCGGCCACGCATATAGGCAAGAAGAGCCTTTGTACCTTTCCATCTGTAATGAGAACCGACCTCCTCCATATATCCTTCCTCAATGGCTTTGGCAAAGATCCTTCTTGCCAATTCCGTATCAAGACGAGGGGGTAAAGTTACTTTGTTGTGTTCAGAATCTGGAACTCCTTGTGCAGGCTCAGTCCCAACTGCCGCAATGTTTTCCCCTTTAGCCCGCTTCTTTTGATGCAAGTCCTCGGCTGCGTATATCAGCGTTATTGCACATCCAATAGCGGTGCTGATTCCTACAATGACTGCCATACCGGTTTCTGTCCCCCAAGATGGACGGAGTATCCCTAAACCAAGAAGGATAAGAATACTTATAATGGTGGTGAGCCCTACGCCCCAGAACACTTTGCGGTTATTGAGTTTGTATGTATAGGTTACAACCAACACTATGAAGAATCCTGCAATCAGGATGCATGCGACTCTAAAAGGTAATGATATCATATTTCTTTATCTTTTCGTGGTGATTATATGGTCAGGTTACTTAATTCTCCGCTCAGTTTTGCAATCTCAGCTGACAGCGTTTCCGGCAGGAATTTGGCATATACCTTTTCGGTGACATCCGTACTTCCATGACCGAGCAAACGACTGACAACCGACATGGAAAGTCCCTTGTTCAGTGCAAAGACCGCAAACGAATGCCGGGCCACATGCATTGAGAGGGTAAACGGAAGCCCTATCTGTTCTCCGACAACCGCCAGCGACTGATTAATGCATTTCGTTGCATTGTTACGGGCCTTGTACAGAGCCTCTGCATCATCAAAATCCAGATCATCCTTTACTAAGTTGAATACATACCGGCATCATGCACGCTTCTCCTGCCAACGGTGCAGAATATTCAAGGCTGGTTCTGTAAGAGGAATTACATGGCGCTTGTTCGTCTTGATCATGATTTTTCTCAGTTCCTTCTTCTCAAAATTGACATGGCCCCACTGCAATGTCATCACATCGACAACACGGAGTCCGCAGGCATGGAAGGCAAAGAAGAACATTTCCAAAAACTCCTTACGGCGCGGTTCTGTACAGGTATGGTAATATTCCAACAACGCAGACATCTGTTCCTTTGAAAGGTACTTTCCGTCAAATTCGTTGTCCTCGTCCGCAAGAGATATCTTTGAGGCGATACGCATATCCTGAATCCACGCATTGACGGCATGGTCTATCATCTTCATTTTGGAAGCATAGGCACATGCCTTCAGAATCGGAGTCAAAGCATGGTTGATCGTTGCATCGCTGTTCTGTTTTATCTCGCGGCGCCATCTGATGTATTCGTCAATCAGTTCAACCGATATTTCACCTACATAGATACTGTCCGGCTTGTAAGTACCGTTCTTTGTTGCACGGAGAAAGATACGGAAGATATTCATGCCGCTCTTGCCGTTCTCATAGCTGCTGCGTCCGATTCGGTTTCTCGAATAATCGGATTCAAGCCTTTCCAGAACAAACTCGATAAAATCCTTCCCTTGTCCTCCCGTGTGAGCGGTTTGTCGGCCAGGAAGTCGGCGATCACCTGTGCCGTAATCTGATTGGGATGCTTCTCCTGATATTCGGCCAGCAGTCCGTCGATCTTGTCCGCACGGGCAAGCAGCAAGCTGTTGATCCGGTTGGCCTCCGGGCCATAACTCACCCTCACACCTCCGCGTCCCTTGTTGGCTTTCTCGTTCCAGTCGCCCAGCCGGACAAAGATGTTCATGCCCTTGCGTATCACCTGTCGGTTCCAGGTATATTCAAGTTGGACAAGATACTGTTTGGCTGGATCGATCTCACCCCGGATATGCAGGCGGTAGCGTCCCAATGGATATAGTCGTTTCGGTCGTCCCATACTGGAGATGTTTGAAATTAAAAAACAGAGGTTGCAGCAATACTCACAAACCTCTGTAAAGGTAATGAATTTTGTCCAAACAAATCCAGATTTTTCCTCTGAAAAACGTATTTTATCCAAACAAACCGCGCCATTTAAGGCGGTCAAACGCTGTTGTCCAAACAAATTAAATCCCCGCAAATCTTACTGATTTACAGGGATTTAATAGCAGTTTCTGTGCTTAAGATCGCACTAATATTCTTCCTCGTTGAAGAAGAAATCGTCTTTCGACGGGTAGTCGGGCCAAATATCTTCGATAGATTCGTAAATCTCACCCTCGTCCTCTATTTCCTGCAGATTTTCGAGCACTTCGAGAGGCGCACCCGAACGCACAGCATAGTCAATCAGTTCATCTTTCGTAGCGGGCCAGGGAGCATCTTCCAGCTTCGATGCCAATTCAAGTGTCCAGTACATAGTTCCAAGTTTTTAAGTTCCCAAATATCAGCGGATTAACATCAGGCGACAATCGCTATTCCGCTATCACTGATTTGCAAAAGTATAAAAAAAACGAGAAAAACAAAGAAAAAATTACAAAACATCCGCACGCACACATCAACAAGCTGCCGGACAACGACTTACGGAATCCACAGGGTCTCCTCGACACCGTAATGCTCTGTGAGCGTGCGCCCGAGCAGGTAAAAATAATCGGAAAGGCGGTTCAGCCACATCAGCACCGTGGCATCCGTGCCGTATTTTTCATCGGCACGCAGCGCGGCACGCTCGGCACGCCGGCAGACCGTACGGCACACGTGGCACATCGAAACGACGGCGTTGCCGCCCGGGATCGTGAATTTGTCGATCGGTTTGAGCGCGTCCTGCATCGCGTCGATACGGCCTTCGAGCCAGGTGACGGCCTCGGGAGCCAGCGGCGCAACCTTCCCGCACCCCGTTTTTCCGCATGCCAGCAATGCCTCGACGGTCATCAGGCGTGACAGGATGCGGTTCAGGTCATCGACATAGGGCGACAGCGCAGCTTCCGCACGCATGTTGTCTCCGAGCAAGGCCGCAAAGGCCGCCAATTCGTCCACCGTGCCGTAAGCCTCGACCCGTTCGTCGGTCTTGAAGACCCGTTCGCCGCCGACAAGGGAGGTCAACCCCTTATCGCCTTTTTTCGTGTATACTTTCATATCCGGAAGTGTTGTTTCGGCAAATTATTATTGAAAACCAGCAGGTAACCGCGGTTGTCCACGGTCGTCGAACGGTGCGCAGCGACGATTTGCAGGCACATGGCCCGGCGTTCACGCCCGTCGTAGGGGGACATGACCGCTACCGTATTCCCGGCGGCGGCCGCATCGCCGACCAGGGCGAGCGTCTCCGCCCGGGACAGTCCGCGCGTCGCTATGCAGAACTCCGCATCCGCACGATTCAGGCCAAAAGAGGCGTAACCGCAATGGATCGCCAGATTTTGCAGCTGCACGGCGCGGCGTTCGGGCACTCCGGCCGCGAGCAGTTCGCGGAACAACGCCCGGTCGCCGGGAAGCAGCGTATCGCGCATGAACACATTACGCACGACGTCGTATACGAAAGGCGAATGCACGCCGTGCCCACGGAAGAAACGGGCCCGGGAGAGCCTGTTACGCAGCTCAGTGACCCGCCCGTAAAATTTCAAACCGAGTTTATGGCCGCCGATCCCCATAACCGTTATTTTTTCAACAGTCCCGCAAGACGCCCCGTCGAAAAGGCGATCTGGAGGTTATAACCGCCCGTATTCGCATCGAGGTCGAGCACTTCGCCCGCGAAATAGAGCCCCCGAACCTTCAGCGATTCCATGGTATAGGGGTTGACCTCGGCGCAGGAAACGCCCCCGGCCGTCACGATGGCGTATTCGAACGGCGCATAGTCCGTGATGGGGAAAGTGAATCCCTTGAGCGTCTTTATAAGGCGGGTTATCTCCTCTTCGGTTAGCTTGCCGACGTAATTCTTAGAATGGATGTCCAGTTCCTGCGCCAGCGGCATCACCAGAGGTTTCGGCACCAGCTTGCGCAGCAGTTCGCCGAAAAACTCCGTGGGTTCCATCCCGGCTATCTCGCGGGCGATACGCTCGTGCAGGATTTCCTCCGTGAGCGCAGGCTTCAGGTCGACGACCAGTTTCACGCGGCGCCCGTCGATCAGTGCGTCGACCGCATCGCGGCTCATGCGCAGCGCCACGGCACCCTCGATGCCGCGCTCGGAGAAGCCCAGTTCGCCGAACTCCTCGCGCACGGGTTCGCCGTCGATATGGAGCACGGCCCTGATGTTTTTCAGCAACAGGCCGTCGAGGTAACCGATCTGCGGATGCGACGAAACGAGCGGCGTCAGCGAAGGGCGCACAGGCTCGACGGTGTGGCCCAGGTCGGCCGCAAAGGTGTAGCCGTCGCCCGTGGAACCCGTGGCGGGATAGGAAACGCCGCCCGTGGCGACGATCACCTGCGGACACTCCTCCTTGCGTTCGAAACCGCGCCTGTTGATATAGCGGACGCCGAAGACCTTGTCGCCCAGGGTCATGATCTCCGTCACGCGCGTATTATAAATGATCTTCACGCCGTTCTCGTAGCAATATTCCAACAGCGCATTGGCGATGTCCCACGCCTTGCCGCTCTTGGGAAAGACGCGCTCGCCGCGTTCGATGTCGAGCTTCACCCCGGCCTTTTCGAAGAAACGGATGGCGGCGCGGTTATTGAACTCGGCAAAAGCCTGTCCGAGAAACTCCGCGTTGGTACGCACCTGCGCGGCGAACTCCTCGGCCGGCCGTGCGTTGGTGACGTTGCAGCGCCCTTTGCCCGTGATACGGACTTTACGGCCCGACTTGTCCATCTTCTCGATCAGCAGCACACGCTTGCCGTCGCGCGCCGCCGTACCTGCGGCCATCATGCCCGCTGCCCCCGCACCGATGACGATCACGTCGTACGGCCGGATTTCTTTTTCTTCGATTTGTTCCATACGGCTGCAAAGATAGACAATAATTCTTTCTTTCCGGAAAAATTTTTCCTATCTTTGCGGCCGAAAAAACCGTTCTAAACAGATATGTTGAGCAGAAGATTACTCCGTATAAAGGTCGTCAAGGCACTGTTCGCCCACCTCAAATCGGGCGCCGACAACATGATGGCATCGGAAAAAACGCTGATGGCGTCCGTAGACAAGGCCTACGACCTCTATTTCCAGATCCTGACCCTCCCCGTGGAACTGACGCGCTACGCCGAACAGCGGCAGGAACTGGCCAAACAGAAAAAACTGCCGACATACGAAGACCTCAACCCCAATACCAAGTTCGTAGACAACCAGGTGATCCGCGTCATCGCCAACAGCGATGCCGTGAACGACCATATCGCCGCCCGCAAGCTGGGCTGGGGCCGCCATCCGGAGCTGATCCGTACGCTCTATACACAGCTCTCGGAAAGCGACTATTTCAAGGATTACATGCTGCGCGAGGAGCGCTCGTTCGCCGACGACCGCAAGCTGCTCGAAGATTTCTTCAAGGAGCTGCAGAGCTGCGAGGCACTGGAAACCGAGCTGGAAGAGATGTCGATCCTCTGGAGCGACGACCTGCCTTACATCGTGATGATGATCCTGCGTTCGCTCTCGGGCCTGAAACCGTCGCACACCGAGCTGAAAGTCCCCTCGAAGTTCAAGAGCGACGAAGACCCCGAATTCGTGAAGACGCTTTTCGAAAAATCGCTGGTCAACTACGATGCCTACCAGGATTACATCGAAAAGTTCACCGCCAACTGGGACGTGGAACGCATCGTGTTCATGGACAACCTGATCATCGGCACGGCCATGGCCGAACTGACCTCGTTCCCGTCGATTCCCGTCAAGGTAACGCTCGACGAGTACATCGAGATTTCGAAATACTACTCGACACCCGGCAGCAGCACCTTCATCAACGGCGTGCTGGACAAGATCGTCGAATCGCTCACCGCCGAAGGCCGCATCAGGAAAGCCGGCCGCGGCCTTATCTGAGTCCCGATGCTGCGCGGGGTGTTGTTGCTGGCGCTGGCCGTGACGACCGCGGCATGCGGCACCCGGCAGGCACGCACGGGCGAGACC
>ENA-OPXH01000690-OPXH01000690.1-human-gut-metagenome-genome-assembly--contig:-NODE-690-length-28425-cov-2.804477_pt1 | contig 28425 bp, 20 predicted proteins | sample MGYA00241521_ERZ502034 | MGnify/ENA primary metagenome ERZ502034 (study PRJEB25962, sample SAMEA2042103) | human gut metagenome | biome: human gut; feature: human-associated habitat; material: faeces... | reverse complement strand
GCGTCGGCGGTAACATGTCGCTTGCGGCGGCGCTCGTGGCCGAGGATCACGGCGGGCCGCGGCTGCGCACGCTCGTGCTGATGTGGCCCGTGACCGATGCGGGGTGCGACTGGGATTCGTATGTGAAATACGGCCGCCAGCGGTTCCTGACCGCGCCGTTGATGAAATGGATGTTCGGCAAGTACGTTTCAGACCCGGCTCAGCGCGGCAACGACCTCATGTCACCCGTGCGGGCCTCTGCGGAACGGCTGCGGGGATTGCCTCCGACGCTGATCGCCGTTGCCGAGAACGACATCCTGCGCGACGAGGGCGAGGCGATGGGGCGTCGTCTGGACGAGGCGGGCGTCGAAGTGACGACCGTGCGCTTCAACGGCGTGGTACACGATTGGGGGATGCTCAACGGGTTCGCCGCGTTGCATCCGACGCGCACGCTGATACGGCTGGCAGGCTCCGTATTGCGGGAGTATCTGAAAAAATAGGGTTCGGGCCGCACCGGAGATTGTGCCGCGCTGCACTCAAACAGGCGGGCGGTGCTCAACAGGCTGACGGTGTTCCAAGAAGGGCGGGCCGGGCCGATGTCCGGGGCGGGTCAGTGCCGGACGCTCCCCCGTGAGAGGATATCCTCGAAATAGGCGATGGTCTTTACCAGTCCGTCGCGCAGCTGGATCGTGGGTTCCCAGTCGTTGAGCATCTTGCGGGCCAGCGAGATGTCGGGTTTGCGCTGCTGCGGGTCGTCCGACGGCAGGGGCATGTGTACGATCTTCGACTTCGAACCCGTGAGTTCCAGGACGATGGCTGCCAGTTCGTTGATGGTGAATTCATTGGGGTTGCCTATGTTGACCGGGCCCGTGAAATCGTCGGGCGTATCGTCCATCAGGCGGATCATCCCTTCGACCAAGTCGTCGATATACTGGAACGAGCGGGTTTGTTCACCGTCGCCGTAGATTGTGATCGGTTCGTTGCGCAATGCCTGGACGATGAAATTCGAGACTACGCGGCCGTCGTTGATGTCCATCTTGGGGCCGTAGGTATTGAAAATACGGACGATTTTCACCGGGATGCCGTGTTCGCGGTAGTAGCTCATGAAGAGCGATTCGGCACAGCGTTTGCCCTCGTCGTAGCACGAGCGCAGTCCCAGCGGGTTCACGTGGCCCCAGTAATCCTCGGTCTGCGGATGTACCAGCGGGTCGCCGTATACTTCCGAGGTCGAAGCTTGCAAGACCTTGGCGCGGTTGTAACGCGCCATGCCGAGCATGTTCATCGCACCGATGACCGAAGTCTGCGTCGTCTTGACTGGGTCGTGCTGGTAGTAGATCGGCGAGGCGGGGCAGGCGAGGTTGTAGATCTCCTCGACCTCTGCCATGTAGGGGTAGATTATATCGTGCCTTATGACTTCGAAATTGGGGTGTTTCAGCAGGTGCCGGATGTTGCTTTTGTGACCGGTAAAATAGTTGTCGATGCAGATTACGTCGTTTCCTTCACCAAGCAGCCTTTCGCATAGGTGCGAACCGATGAATCCGGCACCGCCGGAGATTAAAACCCTCTTCATTCCAATTTGCGTCTTTTTTGATCGTCAAATATACTAAATATATTTTGAAAAGCATATCTTTGTACGCGCAAATCGCTTAAATAGTGAACAAAATGGGTCGCAAAGCCGTTTCTATTCTTTTTTATGGTATTTCGGTGGTGCTCACCGGGCTGCTTCTGGTCGCCGCCGTCCTGTGCCGGTATGCTTCGTCCGTCTCCCCCGGGGAGGGCGGATTCTGGGCGACGCTCGCTTTGCTCATGCCGGTCGTGCTGCTGGCCAACGTGGTTGCGCTGGTCTGGTGGACGGTTCGCCGCAAATGGATCGTCCTGCTGATGCCACTGGTCGCGCTGGTGCTCAACCTGGGGTATATTTCGGCCATGGTACAGCTTCCCGATTTCAAGGACTCGGGTGACCCGCACGACATCCGCATCGCCACGCTCAACGTAAACGGATTCCGCAGGCTGGGTTCCATGCCCGCTACGGCCAGGGCCATCGCCGGCATGATGAACCGCGAGCAGGTCGACGTGCTTTGCCTGCAGGAGTTTATGGACAGCAGGGAATTCCCGGCCGACAGCATCGGGAAGGTCTTTGCCCCGCGGATGCCCTATTTCCTGCATGAGGGCAGTGCGGCCCTGGTCAGCCGATATCCCGTTCTCGATCATAAATACGTCCGGTTTGCCGATACGAGCAACGACTACCTGCGTGCCGACCTGCTCGTCGTCGGCGATACGGTGCGACTCTTCGCTGTCCACCTCCAGACTTCGGGCATTGCCCAGCTCAGGCACCGGTTCCGGAAGGATTACGACCGCGACGCCCCCGTCGAGCAAATCTTGGGCGAGCTGGAACACAACAGTAGTATCCGTGCCGGGCAGGTAGGTGAAATCCGTGCCGAAATGGATGCTTCGCCCTATCCGGTGATCCTTGCGGGCGACTTCAACGATACGCCTTCGTCCTATACCTACTGTACGATGAAGGGGGACATGACCGACGGTTTCCGTGACAGCGGGAGCGGTTACGGCGGTACTTTCCGCTATCTGGGAGGGGTACTGCGCATCGACTACATCTTTTACGACGACGCTTTCGAGGGCATCCGTTATTACATGCCTCCGGAAGACGTCAGCGACCACAAGGCCGTGGTCGCTGAACTGCGGTTCAGGTAGCGGACGCAATCGTCACGCTGCCGTCATGTCTTTTTCCCGGGATCAGCGGGCCTCCTGTGCCTCGGCCACGCCGCACTTTTTCATCTCGTTGCGGCCATGGAATACCGGGTAGTACATCAGTTCGGCACGCGCCGGGTTGAGGCGGTAGGAGCCCGTATAGCGGGGCAGGAGCCTGACGGTGAAGGTATGCGTCCCCTTGCGGAGCTTGTTGCAGAAGACGGCGACCTTCTCCTTGTAGTATTCCCGGTGCGCCTCTTTCCAGAAATCGCCTTTCTCTTTCGAGTCGTAGGAACAGCCCGCGGGGATCGGGATCTCGACCATGACGTATTCGGCGTCGGAATCGGCCGTTACGGTTGCCACCAGTTCGACGCGCTCCCCGGCATGGAGTGTTGTCACGGGCTTGCCGTTCTTGCGGAACCGGGTCGAAACCGAGAAGCCTTCGGCCGCAGGCTCCGGTTTGTCGTTCCAGGCTTGTTGGTAGGCTGTGAAGAATACGGGCATGGAACCCTCTTTGCGGACGGTTATCTCCTTTCCGGGCTCGTATGTCCGGGTAAGCGGGAATTTGCCGAACCGTTGTCCGTCGATCGTCAGGCTCGCTTCGCGGAATGTGCCGCCGTCCTTCTCCAGCATGTCGGGCATGATGGTTTCCACGATCCGCGACGATTCGTAGGTGTTGCGCCACGAACCGCTTTTGCGCTGTTCGAAGAAGTAGTTGCGGATCTTTTCCAACTCGGCCTTGCGGTTGCCCGCGGCGCGCAGGATGCGGTATGCCGTGAGCGTGTTCTCGACGTCGCTCATGTCCGGCTGCGCGAACCTGCGGGGCGTCGGTTCCCGCGGTGTTTTGTCGCGCCAGTACAACGATCCCATCATGGTTCGGGAGGCAAGAGCCAGCAGCGAATCCGCGGCGGGCATCCCATCAAGGGCGAACTGTTGCAGCATTTCCGCCGTCCGGAGCCGGTTGCCGAGCGTCGCGTCGGGGATCGACGCGATGAAAGCGCAGTAGCGCGGGTAGTCGATCCTGGCGTCCAGCTTGCGGAGAAGCCCCACCAGCGAGAGCAGTTCGTTTTTCCGCATTCCCGTCGAGTCGGATGCCGCCGCCGGCATACGGCGGTTCAGGCCGGCCAGCAGCGCGTCCGTCAGTGCCTGCCGGTCGAGGCCGGTCTTATAACCCTCCGTTTCGGCGTCGAGAAGTGCCTCCACGACCTGCTGCGAGATCCACAGCTCGGTCTGTTCCCGGTTCCACCACCCCCATAACTTGCCGTCGTTCTGGTTGGCCGTCAGTTTGCGGAGCAGGTTCGTGACCTTGTCGTCGTCCTTGAATTTCCGTCCGAACAGGGTGTATATCCGTTTTTTCGAGAGCAGCGCCTTGACCTTCGAAGCCATCTGCTCGTTGCAGAGGTGGGGGTAGAGGTCGATGTTTTCGATCTCGTCGAGGAATGCCTGCATGGCCGATGCCTCGGCGTGGATCGTCACGGTGCCCAGCGCCGGGTCGGGCGTGAACCGCAGGGCCGCGGTGTCGTTGAGGACGGCGAACTCCCCGTGGGTTTCCAGGATTCCGGCCTTGTAGATCGGGATCGCACGCCGCTCCCCGTCGAAATAGCCTCCGGGCGTCGTCAGCGAGTAGACGATCCGGATGCTGTCGGCATCCCCTGCGACGGCGGGTATTGCGTCCGTATGCGAGGTGGCGATGCGGATTTGCTTCTCGGCCGTCCGCCCGTCGATTTCGATCGTGCGGCGTACGGACAAGGTGTCGCCGGTGTGGTTGGTCAGCCGTCCGGCAGCATTGAGGCTGTCGCCCGCGATGGCGAAGCGGGGGACGGAGAGTTGGGCGTTGAGCGGCTTGTACGATTTTATGCGCAGATGCTTCCTGTCCGCCTGCCTGCGGCCACCGACGGCGATGAAGTTGGCGTCCCAGCTGGTGATGTCGTCCGGATAGGTCACTTCGAAAGTCAGCCGCCCTGCTTTGTCGGTCGTCAGGCGGGGCTTCCAGAATGCGTCGTCGTGAAAATCGGTGCGCAGCGTGTTCGGCATACCGGCCTCGAGCGGGAATCCGTCGCCGCCCGCCGCGTTCCGCTCGGAGGTTTCGATGAAGATGATCCCGTTTGCGGCCCTCGCCCCGTAGATTGCGGTGTTCGCGTCCCTGACGAGGTTCATCGACAGGATGCTTCCCCGGTCGAAGTCCGACAGTGCCCCGTCGTAGGGTACGCCGTTCACGACGATCATCGGGGCCTGACCGGCGATTGTGCCCGCTCCCCGCACCTGTATCCCGGCGGCCATGCCCGCGAGCGTGCTGGGGAGCGTTTCCGTCTGTTCGTCGAATTCCGCGAATGCCACTTCCGTTGTGACCGTTGCGGAATTGGCCCTGCTTCCCACCACGGCCCTCTTTCCGGACTTCCCGTAAGCTACGACCACGACTTCGTCCAGCGCGTTGTAATCTTCCTCCAGGACGATGTTATAGTCGTAGCCGGAGATCAGTTTGGTGGCGAAATTCCGGTAGCCGATATAACTGACGACGAGCGTTCCCCGTCCCGTGTCCGAGAGGGTGAATTTCCCGGCCGTATCCGTGACAGTCCCGGTGTCGGTTCCGTCGATCTGCACCGTTGCCCCGGCAATGGGTTCTCCATCCGGGTCGCGCACGGTGCCCGTGACAACTTTGCCCGTCAGGTTGGCTTCGCTGATGCGCCCCGGGTTTCGCAACGGGTTGTCCCGCTCCGCCTCCGCGGGCTTGTAGTCGGCCAGCGGTGCCGCGGGGCGCGATACGCGCAACATCCCTTCCAGTTTCCCGAACAGCGCGCGGCTGCGGTCGTTGGCCGGTTCCTTTACGAGCGAATCCATCCGCAGGTAGTTGATGCCGCCCTTTCGCAGCCTTATCGTGGCCGAACAGCGGGTCGTATCCCTGAAGATGAGGTCTACCCGGAGGTTGCCCTCCGGCAGCCTGTCGATTTCGGTCGTCGTGCCGTAGTAGAGCCTGCTGGCGGGGTACTTGCCCGTCGATTGCAGGAGCACCATGATCGGCTGTGCCCTTGTGCCGTCCGCCAGTTTGCCTGGGGCGAGTTGCAGGCGGCAGCTGTCCATGAGCGAGATCGGCGGGACGGCCGAGATCAGCCCCGATTCGTTTTCGACCATGTCGGCGAGCCTCCGCCTGAATATGCCGCGGATCGCTTCGGCCGTAAGCGCGTCCTGCCCGAAGCAGACCGCCTGCGTGAACGGTTCGAGCTGCCTCTGGATCGGGTTCTGCTCCCAGCTCTGCTGTTTCAGGTAGTTGTTCCGAATGTCGTAACGGTAGCCGCCCTCGATCTCGAAACTGTTGACAGCAAGTGTGTCCGAATAGAGCGTACCGACCTGTATGCCCCCGGTGGTGAATCCCCGGTAGGGGAACGGCCCGGCCAGGATCGCCGCTTCGGCCTGCGGCCTGTACCGGCGGTAGCGGCGGGCCTGCTTCTGCGTGCCGTTGAGGTAGTAGCAGACCCCGCCGGCGTTGATAATGCCCGGCAGTTCGGTTTCAACGGAGTAGGAGGATTGCCTGTCCGGCTGTCCCGTGAGCAGGGTCGCTTTCCCGAAGGTGTTGTCGACCGTAATCATGTGCCGCGTCAGCAGCGCCGTCTCGCGCTGCGTGAGCATGCCTTTCTCTTTCCGGTCGTATTCCCGGACGGAGATCCGCACGGGACGGTTGTCCCCGGGTCGCACTGCGGATCGCCCGCCGTCTACCGAAACGATGGTCTTCAACCCCTCGCCCGCATAGACGTTCTCGACGGTCACCTCCCTGTCGTAGGTGCGCAGCCGCAGCGTGTGCAGCCCCGGCCATATCGGGAAGCTGTACGGCGTCAGTTGCTGCGCCTGTTTGAAATAGTGGGGCTGTTCGTCGATCCACAGGACATGGATGCCCTGCACCTCCCCGTCGACGACCACATAGGGGGATAGCTGGGTGAGTCTTCCGGGGGCCTCCTCGGCATAGGCGTAGAACGGTTCCGGGTAGAGGAATTTGTAGTATTCGATCGAATCCAGTCCCATGCGCTGCCGCCACAGCGGCCAGTCCATCCCGGTGCGGATGTTGAAGAGGAACTCCTCGTCGGCCTCGTAGTTCTTCGGGGTGATGGCCTTTCCCGACGCCGACTTCCCGTATATCGCCACTGCCGGCGGCAGGGCTTCGAATTTCGAGGTGAACGCATAGGCCGTCACGTCGGCATTTTTCACCGGGCGTCCCTTGCGGTCTTTGACCGCCACTTCGACCTTTGCGCTCTGTCCGGGATAGACGGTCGCCGCCGTCGTTACCTCCATCGAGATGTTTTTCTCCGTGAAGGGCAGTTCGCCGCGTATCGTCCGGGCATTCTCGCCCTGCAGGTAGGCTATCTGCATCGAATAGCCCTTGCGGCCGTTGTCCTTGCGCGCGAAGTCGAGTTCGGTGGCATACCCTTTGGCAATCGTCTTGTCCCCCATGCAGATCGTGTACCAGAACGGGAATTTCGCGGGGTTGTCCACCACCAGCCGGACGGTGCCGTCCCGGCGGAAGAAGCGGGGCCCGATCAGTTCGCCCGGCAGTTTTCCGACCTCGATGTCCTCCGATGCCGTGGCGCTCTGCACCTCGTATTCGCTGACGATCCATGACAGCGGCACACTACAGGGCAATGTGACCGAATCCTGCCATACGATTCCGTATTCCGGGTTGTAGGCGGTTACCAGGGCACGGCTTTCGACGCTTTTGCCGTCGTACAGCTCACGCAGGGCGAGCATCCCCTGGCCGGCCGAATAGTCGATCCGCCTCCGCCTTGCGTCCCGGTACAGGCTTATGCGCTCATCCCTGCGTTCGTTGCCCGCATCGAAGAACGAGCAGGCGACGTTGTAATACATCGACACGCCGTCGACGAATATCGAGTCGGGCAGGATGATTTCCTTCGTGGACTTGCCCTCCATGTCGAACGTATGCTCCCAGAGCCGGTCGGGGACGAATGCCGTGCGGGCGAGGAATTTGCAGCCCATGTACCTGGCGGGTTTGACCAAGACCTTTACCCGCCCGTCGTATACCGGCATGTTGTTCTCATCCACGGCGCTCAGTGAAATCCTCACCGTGTCGCCCCGTGCGTATTTCTGTTTGTCGGCCCTGGCCGTGAAGGTGAGCTTGCCCAGTTCGTACTCCTCATAACGGAAACGGCCCGTGATGTCATTGGCATGCTTGTCGCCCGTCCGGAAACGGAGTGTGTAATCCTTGTCGAGGCGGAGACGGAGGCTGTCCGACAGCCTGAACTCCCATTCGTACATGCCCGGACGGTAGGGCTCCAGCGATACGAGGGTCGTGTCTATCGACGGGGAGTAATACGAAACGAGTGCCACGTCGACCTTCCCGTCGAGGGGCTTGCCTTTGCGGTTGATGTGCGCCTTGAATTTCACCGTTTCCCCGGGTTTGTACCTGGGTTTGCTGAATACCACGAACCCGTCGTACTTGTCCCGCGCGGGCAGCTTCCCCGGTGCGAAAACCCGCTTGAAGGCTGTTTTGACCTTTCCCCAGGCCGTTTTGAGGAACCCGGGACGGTAGGTGTAATCCGGTTCGTTCCCGATGGTGATGTAATGCAGTACGCCGTCGTTGTTTACTTCGACCGTGGCCTCTTCGCCGCGGATGCGCGGGAGGTTGTAGGTGCGTGTGCCGGGGTCGTATTTCATCCGTTTCGAGCCCCGCCTTACCACGGCATCGTCGATGATGTTGCCCAGCGTGTCGCAGAGTATCAGCATCACCTGCTCGTCCTTGACGAGCCTGTAATAGAAATTGTCCACGACATGATCGCCGTATACGAGTTTGTTCCCGTCCGTCCAGACCCGCAGGTAATTTCCCCGGGGGAGCTGCGGGATCTTTCCCGACGCAGTATATTTGCCGACGAACGTGTGCAGCATCCCTTCGTCGGGCGCCTTGCCTTTCACATGCAGTTCGCGGAGCTCTCGGGCATCGGGTTTATAGATGAATATTTCCGGGGAGGTGCGGCGGCTTTCGGGCAGCGGGGTCTGCGCCAGGCAGGCGGCGGTGCAGAGAAGCCCCACGAGGATTGTACTGCAATACTTCATGGCGAGGTCGGGTTTTTATCCTGCAATATAACAAAAAGATCGCTCATGGCGACCTTTTCGGAGAGGTATCCGTGTGTCCGCCCGGATTTTACGGTATATATACCGTTTTTTCCGCCTTTTCGCGGCGGAAAAAAGCGGCCAGCCCGTCGAGGAGCCATTTATCGCTCAGGGACGTGCAATACCCCCCCCCGTGTCTTCTACGGTCTCGGACTTAGGCTGCACCTTGGCGATGGTGAACGTAAACGTGGAGCCTTCGCCCAGCGTCGATTCGATGGTCAGCTCCCCGCCGTTGCGGCGTGTGAGGTCTTGTACGAGTTGCAGGCCCAGGCCCGATCCCTCTTCGTTCTTGGTGCCGTAGGTGGTGTAGTGTATTTCGGGGTTGAGCAGTTTGGGCAGGTCTTCCTCGCTGATGCCCGTGCCGAAGTCGCGCACGCTTATCACGGCATGGGTGGGGGTTTCCCGCACGCGGATGACGATCCGTCCGCCCTCGTTGCTGTACTTGATGGCGTTCGACATCAGGTTGCGCATGATCGTTTTCACCATGTCCACGTCGCACGGGACGGTGATCGGGCCGGGGATGTCGTATTCGACGGCGATGTTCTTGACCTGTGCCACGAGGTCGGACATCTTGCTGGCGAAAACCACGACCTCCGAAATGTCGACCTCCTGGAACACCGTGTTCATGCGTCCGATCTGGCTCTTCGTCCATTTGAGCAGGTTGTCCAGCAGCATGAAGGTGCTCTCGGTGATGTTGTTGCCCATCGTGATCATCTCCATGTTGTCTTCGCCGATCTGCTCCTGCGTAAGGTTTATCGAAAGCATGTTGAAAACCATCTTCAACGTGCCGATCGGCGACCGCAGGTCGTGGGCGATCACCGAGTACATCTTGTCGCGGGCGTCGACCGTGGCCTGCAATTCGTCGCGCTGCCGCATGATCGTGCGCTGTGCCGCCGCCAGATAGATGTGGTGCGATACGCGGGTGATCAGCTCCTCGTGGTTGAACGGCTTGGAGACGTAGTCGCTGGCTCCCAGTTTGACCCCCTTGACGATGTCCTCGGGGTTGTGCAGCGCCGTGAGGAAAATCACCGGGATGTCCTGCAATGCGGGGTCTGCCTTCAGGTGCCTGATCACCTCGTAGCCGTCCATGTCGGGCATCATGATGTCCAGCAGGATCAGGTCGGGGGACTCCTTTGCGGCCTTTTCGAGCGCCTCGTTACCTCCCGATGCCGTGACGATCTTGTATTTGGCACGGCTCAGCACGGCTTTCAGCAGCATGATGTTGGTGGCGATGTCGTCGACGGCCAGGATCGTATAGTCCTCGGGGTTTATGGAGATGTTTTTCATGAGGGGAGGTTTAGACATGCAAATATAGTATAATATTTCAGGTTCCGTTCAAAATTCGGTCAGGCCCTGCGGGCTTTCTCCCAGGCACCCTTTCCGCGGTGGGTCGCCAGGTACGACGCCCCGCGGAAAACATTGAGGTTCATGAAGAGGAAGTAGTAGGGGATGAAGAGCAGTCTGTTGCGGTGTCCGCTGCGCTCCAGCGCCCATCCTGCGAGGGCGGCCAGGTAGAATGCGCATTGCAGGGCGAGGGCCGCGGCATAGAGCGCCCGATGGCCCGACCACAGCAGCGCGACGTTGAGCGGCAGGAGTGCTGCGAGTACCACGGGGGTCAGCGTCCAGCGCAGCACGCGGTGCGATACGTACTGGAACCACAGCACTCCGTAACGGAACGGATTGAGCAGCTTGCGCAGCCGCCATACCGATTGCAGCCCGCCCGCCGCGATGCGCTTCTTGCGTTTGCCCTCTTCGCCCATGTCGGCCGAAGGGGTCTCCAGCGCATAGGCGCCCTTGCAGTAAGCGATCCTGTATCCCTGCGCCGCGATCAGCATCGAGCAGACGAAATCGTCGAGCAGCGTATCTTCTCTCAGCGTCTGCCACAGTTCGCGCCGCACGGCGAACAACTCCCCCGCAGCCCCTACCGCCGAGTAGAGACGGTCGTCCAGCTCCTTGAGTTTCGATTCGTATTTCCAGTAGATGCCTTCCGTCGCGGCGGCGCCCGTATCCCCTGTCCCGGCGACGCGCTTTTCGCCGGCCACGCACCCCACTGCGGGGTCTTCGAAACAGCGGACGATTTCCGTCACGGCTTCGGGGTTGAGCATCGTATTGGCATCGGTGAAAACGACGAGCGGCGTGCGGATGATTCCCAGCGCCCGGTTCAGCGCCGCGGTCTTGCCGCCCCGGCGCGGGTCGTGCAGCACCGTCACCTCGGGGTAGGCGGCGAGCAGTTCGACGGTGCGGTCGGTCGAGCCGTCGGTGATCCACGTCACGCGGAGCTTTCCGGCCGGATAATCCAATGCCCGGCTGTTGGACATCTTTTCCGCCACGACCCCCTGTTCGTTGTAGGCGGCGATGAGCAGCGTCACCTCGGGCGGGTCGGCAGGAAAGGCGTACCGCCGTGCCGGGTGCACGGCTTCGCGGATCTTCACCAGCAGCCACAGCAGGATGCCGTATCCGAGGTAGGTGTAGAAGACGAGGAATACCCCCGCCCAGAAGAGTGTCGCTACGGTCGTCATGCTTCGAAAAGTTCGGTTAATACCTGTTTCATCTGGTTGTCCCACGAGAGGCGTCCCTCGACCGTGCCGCGGATCTGTGCGGGTGTGAAGTGCAGCCCGTCGTAGAAACGCACGAGCGCCGCGATGTCGAGGGGCGTGTCGTCGGCCGGGGCTTTCATCACGTAGCCCATGCCGTCGAAGTCGCTGTCCCGTTCCGAGTATACGAACGGGATGCCGCGTGCGGCGTACTCGCGGTTTTTGAGCGTCTTGATGCCGGTGATGCCGTTGCGATGGCGTCCGAGGCTGGCGATGCCCATGTCGCACCACTCGAATTCGGCGTCGAGCGCAGCGCCCGAACGGGGGCCGATGACTTCGGCATACTCCGTCAGGGAGTATGCGTCGATCCTGCGGCGGTATTCTGCGATGAGCGTTTCCACGCCGTCGCCTGCGATACGCAGGCGGACGATGCACTGGTGCGGGGCGGCGTAATACTCCCTGAGCCCTTCGATCACGCGGTCGAGGCCGTGCCAGAAATGGATGTTCGCTACGGCCAGCAGCCGGATGTTGTGGTGATCCCCGTGTCCCCGGGTTTTGAGCGGGATACTCCCGAAGTCGATGCCGTTGGAGATGCGGATCGTCGGGCGGCCGAATATCTCCGTATCATCGGAGAAAGTGACGATGCGGTCGACGTAACGGGCCATGCGGCAGCGGAACATGCGGTCGATGCGCAGTTTGAGTTTCCGCACCGCGGGCGACTGCGCGAATTCGGCGTCGTAAGGGTAGGTCGGGATTTCGAGCGCGATCCGCACGCCGAGTTTTTTGACCTTGCGCAGCCAGCCGATCAGCACCGGGCTGGCGTTGTGGTCGTGGCGGATGTAGAGGAACTCCACCCCTTCGTGGCGGATGTAGCGCGTGATGTCGCTCAGCGAGACCCTTTTTTCGAGCTTGGCCCGCAATCCCTTGCCGAAGGTGCGGATCGCCTGCCCGCCGACCATCCGGCGCTGCGTGCCGTCGGGCGCTATCTCGATGTGGCACAGCTCGATGTCGGCGCCGTTGCGCCGCAGTGCGTCGCATTGGGCAAAAATTTTCTTGCTGATGCCGCTGTGGGCCGAAAACCCGTGGAAGACGACAAATAATCCTTTCATGCTGTTATCGTTTTTTGCGGGCCAGGAGCCGTCCTGCGAGCCCTTTCAGGTCGTATTCGCCGCTCAGGTGCACATAAAGGAGCCATACGCCGAGTGCCGCCGTCCCCTTGAGGGCGAGCGACGCCACGAGCGGCATCGGCGGGAGAAGCCATCCGACTGCTGCCAGGGGCAGGCCGACGAGTGCCGTGAGCAGAAGCGGCGAAAGGAAATTCCGCCAGAACCGGTGCCATCCCGTGCGCAGCGTAAGGCAGAACAACGCGTGGTAACACTGCACGAAGTTGACGGCGAACGAGGTGCAGATGCACCAGGCCACGGCTTCGGTCGTCCCGAATGCGAAGATGCCGGTGCAGATCGCCGCGACGTTGAGCGCCGCCGAGAATACGCCGCAGAAGAAGAGCATCCGCGTGGCGTTGGCGGCCTGGAAGATCGACCCCGAGGTGGACATCACGATCTGGATGCCGACCGAGAGCGCCAGTATCCGGAACACCGGGACGGACGGCTCCCACTGGTCGCCGAAGATGATGAGCACCAGCTCCTGCGCCGTGAAGAAGAGCACGGCCGAGAGCGGCAGCCCTATGAACGCCAGCAGCCGGACGACTTTCAGGTAGGAGGCGCCCAACTGCTTCAGGTCGTGCTGCATCTCCGAAAAAATGGGGTGCATGACGGGCGAAATGACATAGGCGATGTTTTGCAGCGGGAGCATCATCAGCCGGTACGACTTGTCGTAATAACCCAGTTGCGAGAGGCTCATGTAACGTCCCATGAGCAGCTTGTCGAGGTTGCGGCTGAAATAGTTTATCAACTGGAACGAGAACTGGTAGGCCGAGAACGAGAATACTTTGCCCAGCGCCTTGCGTCCCGGGCGCAGGCGCAGCGGCAGCGGGTTCTGGCGGTAGTTTATCGCCAGGAGCATCAGGCTCGAAAACACCGGGTTGATCGTCAGTGCGTAGATGCCTGCCCCGGCATAGGCCGCGGCGATGGCGGCCGTGCCCCCTGCAATTTGCACCGTGAGCGACCGCATGGCGGCGAACCGGAAGCGTTTCTCCTTCAGGATAAGTGCATTGGGGACGATGTTGGCCGCGGCGAAAAAGAGGTTCAGCGCGAGGATGCGCAGGACGTTGCGCAGCACCTGCGAATCGCCGTAGAGAGAGGCGATCCAGCCGGCTGCTGCGAAAAACAGCAGCGCCATGACTGCCCCCGACCATACCGAGAGCGAAAATATCCCGCCCAGGTCGTGCCTGTCGAGGTTTTTGTGCTGGATGACGGCCGGGCCGATGCCCAGATCGCTGAAGATGGCGAAGAAGGCGATCACTACCGTGGCGATGTTCACCACGCCGAACTCCTCGGGGGTGAACAGGCGCGAAAGGATACCCGTCACCACGAGCGTTACGACGATGCCCGCGTATTTCGCGATCGAGGTGTAGAATACACCCGAAGCCAATTCCCGCCTGACACTCATTTCCCGTTCCCTTTCTTTAACGGTTTCTTGAACAGCAGTGTCGCCAGGGCGCGGCCGTCGATGCTGCCCGGGTAGTGGCGCAGGGCATCCCAGACCAGTTTCCAGCGTGTCCCGGCCGGGAGCGCCCAGGCGTTGCGCATCACGGGGCGCAGTATCTGCCTCGTGAGCGTGCGTATGAGTTGCCGCTGGCCGGCGTCGCGCGGCGCGGCAAAGCGGTTCAGTTCGCGCAGTACGGTGGTATAGCCTTCGAGGTTGCGGCGCGAGAACCCGCGTCCCATGATCGAATCCCCGTGTATGCGCCGCTTGAAGAACGAACGCTCGATCCCGCCGGCGCGCGTTGCCCCGAGGTAGAGCTGCGGGGTGAAGAGTTCGTCTTCGTGGAGTATCCCCGGGTAGAAGCGCAGTCCCAGCCCGCGCAGGTAGGCAGTGCGGATGAAACTCAGGCAGGCCGAAGCCCGGTAGCAGTGTAGTGCGAGCATCCTGCGCAGCAGGTCGGTGCCGTCGCAGACCTCCGTTCCGAAATATTTTGCACGCCGGTAGTCGAACCATGCGGCGTCGGAGGCTGCCGCGCCGAAGCTTTCGGCGTCGAAGAATACGAAATCGAGCCGGTCTGACTGGCAGCGTTCGTAGCAGCGTTCGAGGGCGTCGGGCTCCAGCAGGTCGTCGCTGTCCATGAAGTAGATGAATTCGCCCCGGGCACGGTCGATCCCTGCGTTGCGGGTCTGCGAAAGCCCTTTGTTGGGCTGGGTGTAGAGCCGGATGCGGTCGTCTCCGGTGGCTATGAGTTCGAGCGGGGACAGGCTGCCGTCCGTCGAGCCGTCGTTGATGACGATCAGTTCGATGTCGCGCAGGGTCTGCCCCATGATCGAACGCAGGGTCTGTTCGACGTAGGCCTCCGTATTGTATACGGGAATGATGACGCTGACTTTCGGGTTATTCATCGACACGTATCCATTTTGCGCGTGCGGCGTCATAACGCTTGATTACGCGCGCCGGGTTGCCTACGGCGACGCTGTACGAGGGGATGTCCTTGGTGACGACGCTCCCGGCGCCGATCTGGCAGCGTTCGCCGATCGTGACGCCCGCCACGACCACCGAATTGGCGCCGATATGCGATTCACGTCCGATCGTCACCTCTTTGCGCACGAGTTCCTGTGCATTCGAGTCTCGTGTCCCGTCGGCATAACCGTGGTTGAACCCCGAGATGAAGACATGCTGTCCCAGTCCGGCCCGGTCGCCCAGGCGTACGGGGCCGATGACCACCGATCCGATGCCGATGCGCGCCTGGTCGCCGATCACCACGTCTCCCGCACCGTTATTGACGACCGCATAATCCTCGATCAGGGCGTCGCGTCCCACTTCGAAGCGCCGCCAGGGGAAAACGTCGAGTCGCGCGTGGCGGCGAATAAGCGCACCGCGGCCTTTTTTGTGAACAAAAGGGTTCACGAACCAGCGTACCCAAAGGCGGGGCCGGGGGTGTTTGTGCGGCGAAATCAGCCCGATGACGAATTGTTTGAGCCGGGGGTTATTTTTGATTCTGTCGATCATTTTGGTGAATCCATATGCGTCATTATGCAAATATAAGCAAACTTTGCGGGATTTGTCATTCCGGGCTCCTTTTCGGCGCAAAAAGGGTATTTTGTGGCGGAAGAAAGTGGGATAAAAAATATTTCGGGCTTTTTTGATGTTAAATAGAATTAAATTGTTTACATTTGTGAAACTTTAAATCACATCTGGATAACCAGGTGTCAATTACGTCTGAAAAATTTGCGTCGATGATGAAAAGCCTATCCCTCTTAACGGCTATGTCCGCCTTGTTGTTGGGCGGATGCATTGAGAAAGTCCCCTCGGAGCCCAATGGCATTCCGGACGGTGTCGCGCGGGTCGTGGATTTGTCCGTCCCCGCGTCGTTCGATTGGAAAACGACGGCTCCTGTTGCCTGTGATTTCACCGCACCGCACCTTTCGCGCGTGTACGTGGCGACGGAACGCGGCGGGGCGCCTTTCGCTTCGTTCATGGTCGGCGGCGGTGCCGATGCCGTGAAGCTGGATCTGCCTGCCACGGCAAGAACGCTTTATGTGAATTATGAAACCGAAAACGGCGTGTCGCCGCAAGAGGTCGTCCCTGTGGCCGGCTCGTCCGTGTCGTATGCGCTCGCTTCCAACGGGAAGGATTATACGGGCCTTGAGGACGGGGATAAGAACACCACGATCGGCGATGTGATTTATATGCCCGCGAGCGGTTGGGGGACGCTTCTTTTCGAGGATTTGTGGCCGTCGCTGGGCGATTTCGATTTCAACGATTTTGTCGTTAATTATAAGGTGCAGCTCCATATGAATAACCGGAACAAGGTTTGGGGTATGCATATCGGCGTTCGTGTGAAAGCGGTCGGCGGGTCTTTGCCCTATGACCTTTGCCTTGCGATGAAAGGTGTGAAAGGCGGCGAGATCGACGGGATCGAGCCCGTCGAAATGTATAATACCGATAATGCCCGGCTCGTGGCGCTCAATTCGGAGAACTATGTGAAAGATCCTGCCGTCCTGCGCTTCGAGAATATCCGCACCAATCCCAACCGGCAGCCCGGCGCCGCCTACGTGAATACCGAGGAAGGGTACGAAATGGCGGAGAACCAGTTGGTCAATGTCTCGTTCTTTGTCGAGTTCCGCAATTCGATCGCTATCGAGAATGTGGCTTTCGACATGTTCGATTTCTTCCTCAGCCGCGAACGTGACGGTAACCGCATCGAAATCCATATGGGCGGATTCGAACCGACTCCCGATGCCGGAACCGATTACGCTCTCCTGAAAGCCGGGAGTCCTGCTACCGACAAGGCCGGCGATTTTTATTATTCGAACGACAGATTGGTATGGGCGCTCAACATCCCCCATGATATCCGTCATGCCTACGAAAAGGTGGATTTCCTGAAGGCTTATCCCAAGATGGCTGATTGGGCGCAGTCGGGTGGCACGAGATCGCAGGATTGGTATTTGCACGGGGTCGAACAATACCTGGTGAAGAAGAAATAAACCGGATTGAGGGAACCTTCCCAACAGTAAGGGTGTCCGCAAGTGCGGGCACCCTCTTTTTGTGGCCGGAGCCTTTTGCTGGAGTCTTTTGTCGGCACCCTTCGCCGGAATGCTGCCCTCCCCGCCGGTGCGGTTTCCCGGGGAGTCGGAAGCCAACGGCTTGCATCCGGCGCATGGAGGCGGCGACAGGGTTTTCCGCCGTTACCGGTGCACGGGGGTTACTTCCCGAGCGATTCGTAAAGTGCCAGCAAGTGCTGGGCGGTCTTTTCCCACGAGAATTGTTTTACCCGTTCGAGGCCGTAGGCGACCTGTCCTGCGCGGAACTCCGCATCGGTTTCGAGCCGCAGCAGGGCATCGGCGATCGCCGTCGGGTCGGTAGGGTCGACGAGGATAGCGCCTTGGCCCGCCACCTCGGGGATCGCCGAGGCCGCGGATGTCACCACGGGCGTGCCGCAGGCCATCGCTTCGAGCTGGGGAATGCCGAAACTCTCGCGCAGCGAGGTGTAGAGGAATGCCGAAGCCCCGTTGTAGATGGCCGGCAGGTCGCTGTTGGGGATATATCCCGCCAGGCGGAGCATTCCGCGCAGCCGGGGTTCGCCGATCTCGCGCAGGATCGCCTCTGCGGGTTGTTCCCCGAGGTCTGCGACCAGCAGCGGCAGCGGCTTTTCGGAGCGCCGTACGTATTCGGCATAAGCCTTCAGCGTGCCGGGCGTGTTCTTTTTGGGGTCGGTATTGCCCAGAAAAAAGAGGAATTCGGGGTCTTGCAGGTATTTGCGGACGGTTTCCGCCGTGCCTTCCATCGGGCGGAACCGGTCGTTGTAGCCGTTGTGGATGGCCATGATGCGTTCGGGGTCGAAGTTCAGTGCGGTGCGGATGCGGTCGCACTCGAATTGCGAGACGGTGATGACCATTCGGCATCTGGGCAGGATGCGCGGCACTACCAGGCGGCGGTAGATGCGCCCCAGCGACTGGTAGAGCGATTTGTTGCGGGCGGCCTGTTCCTCGAGGAAGATGATGTCGTGGAGCGTCAGGACCAGCGGGGCCTTTCCCCATACGGGTGCCGTGTTGCTCGTGCAGTGCAGCAGGTCGGGCTTCACACGGGCCACGGCGCGCGGCAGCGCCCACTGTTCCCACAGCGGGTAGCTCGGGCAGCGGAGCGTTGTGATGTGCATGTTTGGGCTCTCCTCCAGGCAGCGGTCTTCGCCTTCGCCCGTGAAGATGAAGTATTCGTTCTTCGTGTCGAGCCGTTGCAGGCAGCGGATGGTTTCGAGCGCCACGAAGTCCATGCCGTGTTTGTTGGGGCGGAAGATGCGCTGCGCCTCGATCGCGATTTTCATGGTCGGTTTCCGGTATTGTTTCCGGGGGCTTCGCTTCCGGCCCCGGTATGTTCGGTGTGGATGAATTTGTCTTTGGTGCCCCGCAGCCGGAAGAGGTTAGCCAGCGTCAGCAGGAACAGGACGGGCATCCGCCGGAGGGCATGCCCCAGGCGGTCGTCGGCCTGCTCGTCGGGCAGCGCCATCGCCATGGCCAGGAGCAGCAGCAGGACGGCCACCCACCATTTTATCGAACCCATGGGTGCGCATACCGTCATAACGACGGCCCACAGGGGCACCAGCCCCAACAGCAGGATGCGCGGCGGCAGGCACCATTGCAGCAGCTTGTCGCAGTAATCCGTATTCCCCGAGAGGATTGCTCCCGGAAGCTGCCTTACGGCCGATGAAAGGGCGTAGAACTGCGCCGCTATCCAGCGCCGCCGCTGGTTGTAGTAGGCACCTTCGCCCTGCACCTTTTCGTCCAGCACGCGCACGTCGTCCAGGTAGTCGATGTAGATGCCTTGCCTCAGCAGCAGCGCTTCGAGCTCCTTGTCCTCGCCCGAAGTGGTGCAACAGGCGATATTTTCGCGGAACCATTTGTAATCGAAGGCCATGCCCGAGCCGATCAGCGCCGAAGAGAATCCCAGGGCCACATGCCCGCGGCGGAAGATCGAGTTGTTGACCTCCTCGCTCGCTGCGTCGAGTACGGCGGTGTCCGTGTCGCGGTTCTTGGCCGTGCGGTGTGCCTGCACGGCCTGGATGCCGCTGTCGAGGGCGTCGTTCATGCGGGCGATGAACTCCCTGCCCGCCAGGTTGTCGGCGTCGAGTATCGCCACGGCCTCCGCGCCGTCCGGGCCGATTTCCCCTACGGCAAAGTTGAGCGCCCTGGCCTTGGAGCTGTTCTCGAAGGATGCTTCCAGCACGCGGATCGGCATCCGGCGCAACTCGGCGAGCGTGGCCGGTTGCAGCCGGGCGGGTCGGCGATGACGACCACCTCGTGCAGTTCCTGCGGATAGTCCTGTTGCAGCGCGGCCTGTGCCGTACGGACGATCACCGCGTCGCTTTTGTAGGCCGGGATCAGCGTCACGAACCTGCGTTGCCGCCGTGCCGGGGGATAGGTGTCCTTGCGTGAGCGAGTCGAGGCGGCCGCAAAGACGAAGAGGTAGAGCACCGGGAGTCCCAGCACGAAGACGAATATCCAGTCGAGGATGTCGAGCAGCAACATCATACCGTTTTGTTTTTCAGGGTGAAGAAGCCTCCGGCACCGTGCCGTATGGCCTTTGCCAGGTCGCGGCGCCCGTGTGCCAGCGCCGCGGCGATGCTTTTGGGTACGGCGATGCAGAGCTGGTAGGCGACGGAAAGCATCCGGGCGGTGCCGTGCAGGTTCCGCCATGCGAACAGCAACCGGTTGCGGGTCAGGTAGTAACTCCTCAGGGGACTTTGCTGTCCGGTCGTCGCGCTCTCCTTGTGGAATACCGTGCAACGGGGGTCGTAGGCTATTTTCCAGCCTTGTTCACGGATACGCACCGACCAGTCGAGTTCTTCGTAGTAGAGGAAATAGATGTCGGGCATCGGCCCGGCTTTTCGGGGTACTTCGGGCCGTACCATCATCGCCGCGCCATGGGCGTAGGGCGTGTCGCGCGGCGTGTCGAACGACCCGTCGTCGGGCATCCCGAAGCCGATGAGCGCATTGCGCAGCGTAACGTGCGTCAGAGGCGTATACCCGGCGAACTGGATATGCCGCGGGGGTGCGAAAAACCGGATCTTCGGGCATACGGCACCGATCGCGGGGTTGCCCGCCAGGGTTTCGCAGAGGTAATGCAGCGTATCGTCTTCGACCTCGGTGTCGTTGTTGAGCAACAGCAGGTAATCGCCTGCCGCGGCTGCGAACCCCAGGTTGTTGCCTCCGGCGAATCCCAGGTTGCGCTCGCTGCGCAGTGCCTTGATCCCCGGGTAGCGTTCGCGCAGCATGGCCGCCTCGTCGCGGGCGGAACCGTTGTCCACCACGATAATCTCCAGCGGCGCGGTGACGTGCCGCCGTAGCGATTCGACCATGGCGCAGGTGAGCCCGTAGCCATTGTAATTGACCGATATGACCGAAATCAGCGGTTTCATGCTATTCGTAATTTTCCCTTGCGTGCGGCCGTTGTGCGGACATCGCCCTGTCCAGTATCTCCTTGCGCGCCAGTTCGCGGTCGAAACGCGGTGCCAGGAAGATGAAACCCATGCTCATGTAGAGGATGGCGCCCGTGGGGATCTGCCCCAGGATCTCGTTGGCATAGGCCATGACCACGATGCCCGAGATTCCCGCCGTAAGCGCCGCCGTGAATCCCCTCAGCTGGGTGTTCCTCAGTTTGAAGACCACCAGGTAGGCACCCCGCGCCAGGATGTAGAGCAGGATGCCGATGTGCAGCAGGATGCCGACGACACCTGTTTCGACCCAGACCATCACGAACCACGAGTCGGTCGGAATCTGCGACAATGCCGCATTCGGGGCGAAGGTCTTGGCCTTGCCGCCGCCGTGTCCCAGTCCGGCGCCGAAAGGCTTGTCAGCCATCAGTTCGCGCAGTTTGGCCTGGTTTGCCAGGCGCACCTGGAACGAGGGGTCGTTTGTGTTGAAGGCGCTGCGGGCACGCCGGATAATGCTGTTTCCCTGCCCGATGGTGGTGAATTTCAGGAAGATGAAGGCTGCGATGATCAGGAAAACACCCGCGCCGATCATCTTGATGTTGCGCGACATCATGATGAAGGCCGAGTAGCCCACGAACGGTACGGCCAGTGCGCTGCGGGTTCCCGAGATCAGCATGCCGTAGCATGCCGCGGCCGCCACGAGCAGCAGGTAGAGCTTCATCCACGAGTTGCGGTAGTAGAGCGCCGAAATCGAGAATACGACCATCGACAGCCCCATCGAGCCGCCGAAATTGGCCGCGTCGCTGAAGAACGAGAAGTAACGCACGCCGCTGTGGATGATGTGTGTCGAACGGCCGCCCAGCACGAACAGCCAGTAGTTCTCCGCGGCGTTAAAGCCGAAGAATTTCTGCATGCAGGCTTTCCCGACGGCGATCAGTGTCAGCACCGACCAAACGGCGAGCATGTATTTCAGGTATTTGTACTCGGTCATCGTGAGCTGCGTGAGCACGACGATGAAGAAGAAATAGAAGGCGATCGACCGCACCGACGAGAACCATCCCGCGACCGAGACCGACTCCGGGTTCACTATTTCGAGGATGCAGTAGGCCATCCAGATCGCCGCCACGACGGTCAGCCCCGAACTGGCGCGCTTCCATTCGATGGGGCGCATCAGGGCTTGCAGCGTTATAATCAGGATGTTGTAGAAGATCAGTGCGTCGAGGATCATCCCGAACGGCAGGTCGTGGGCGTAACGCGTGAGCGCCATGATGAAATAGTTGGCCACGAACAACCCGAGCATCGAAATGGCGGGGTTGCGCAGTGTGACCCACAGGATGCACAGTGCCGCCGGGATCACCGAGACGGCCAGTCCGGCAAGCAACCCGTATTGGGTGAACGCCAGGATGAGCACGGCCACACCGGCGGCCAGCATTGCCCCGACGATGAGCCGGGGCACGCTGACCGGGGTGGTTATGCTGCCGTAGCGTTCCATGACGTGTCGCTGTTTATTTGACGGCCGTGAACCCGAACTGGCTGATCTGATACCCCAGCCTGCGGAGGCGGCTGTACGGAGGCATCAGGCCCGTGAAGGTTTGCACCACGTCGCGGCCCGCGCAGTTGAGGCAGAGTACGACGGGGGTGCGCCCTGAGAGTTTTTCTGCCTTTTCGAAAAGCAGCTGGTCGGTATCTTTCCACGTGCGGTTCGCCGGGGCGATGACGATGCTCAGCGCCGCATGGCGCAGCAACTCCTTCGGTACGGAGCTCGTGGCGAAGGGCGGGTATTCCACCAGCACCACGTCGGCCTCGGCGAGGGGAACTTCGCCCGGGATGTCGCGCACGAAATCCCCGAGTTTCTCGGCCAGCAGGTACTCCTTGCGTTCGATGTCGAAATCCTTGTTCCACGAAACGATGCGGACTTTCATGTCCGCTTCGCGGAAGAATGCCGCCAGGTGTTCGGTGATCAGGCTCTTGCCGTCCCCGCGTTCGGTACTCAGGATATTGAGCACGTTGGGCTGTTTGGCCGGGTCGAAATAGTTGACCGCCGCATTGCCGATGTAGCGGGATGCGATCTCACGGTATTGCTTGGTGAACCTCCGCTGTCCGAAATAGGCTTTGCCGGGAAAGGCCCCGATGACCCGCCCCTTGGTGATGCGCTCGGCGCGGACTTTGTCACGCAGCGTGCGGTCGAGCAGTTCGAGCAGGATGAAGAATCCCAGTACGAACAGGAGCGTGGCGAGGCCTGCCGCGGCGACCATCATCTTGCGTTTGCTCGGTTCCGCCTCCAGGGGAAGCACCGGGGCGTTGATGATCTTCAGCGTTGCCGAGGTCATCTGCAGGTTCTTCTGCCGCAGGCGGGCCGTGTTGAGCGCCGTGAGGATCGAGAGGTAGGACTGTTCCGAGAAGTTGATTTCGCGCCCCTTGCGTTTCAGGGTCGAGCCCACGGGCGAGAACTGCGTATATTTCTGGTCGAGTTCCTGTTTGCGGAGCTTCATCACCGCCAGTTCGGCGCGGGATTTCTCGGCCAGCAGTACGGCGGCGGGAGCCACTCCGTCACGATCGTATTGGCCGAAAGTCCCTCCTTTGTATATTGTTGGTTGGCGATGTTCGTGGTGAGCTCCTGCAGGCTGCGGGTCTCCTCGCTCAGTTTCCTGCGTAACTGCCCCGTGTCGTTGCGGCTGGCGGGCATGGCCGTCCGGTCGGAAATACCTTCCGTGCCGTCGGTTTCGGGCTGGAAGGCCTCGGCGGCCGACAGGCGCGAATAGATGCTCCCGATCTTATGGAGTTTCTCGATGAACTCGGCGTTGTTGCGGAAAGTCTCCTGCAACCCTTCGAGCTGCCCTTCGATCGAGGCGCGCAGTTTCTCGGCGCTCTCGAAGTTCAGCAGGATCTCCTCGTAGCGCAATTCGTAGTCGCGCGAGAGGGCGGCGATGTGCTTGGTCTGCTCGTCGTAGTTGATGACACGGTGCTGGACGTTGTAGTCGCGCAGCGAATCCTCCAGGTTGCGCAGGTTGTTTCCCACCCGCTCCAGCTCGGATTCGAAATAGGCGATGACGTTGTTCGTCTCGCCGAACCGCAGGTCGCGGTACTGCTTGACGAACTCGTCGTTGAGGATAATCAGCGTGTTGTAGACGATGGCCGGGTCGTCGTTCTCGTAGCTGATTTCCAGCATGTCGCTGTTGGCCAGCCTCTTGACCTTGATCTGGCTCAGCGCCTGGTAGCTGTAATACGGAGGGCTCCAGTGGAACATGCCGTAGACGTGGTTGTTATGGTCTATCTCTTCGTATTTGCGCAGGTTCTCGTAAGTGTTCTTTTCCGAAGTGTGGTCGACGAGCTCCATGACGTCGGGCGGGGTTTTGCTCAGCAGGTACCGCGAGGTGCGTGCCGAGAGGTACTGGTTGTCGTTGTCCGGGTCGAGGTGCGTAAGCCCCTGTGCGTAGAGGCGTAGCGAAACGTTCTTGAGCGTGGACTGCGACAGGATGATGTTGATCAGGTTGTCCATCGCATTGTTGATGACGTTCCAGTCCTGGCGCGAGCCTTCGGTGGTCGTGATGTCGTATCCCGAGACGATGCCCGTGTAGATCGTCGTCGTGGACTTGTAGTTGCGCGGTTTGGTACCCATCTTTATGTAGACGAGCAGCGCGACCAGCAGCGGACAGAGTATCAGCCACCACTTGATGCGGTAGAGAAACCGCGCGGTATATGCGATGTAGTTCATAGGCTATTCGGTTTTAGTCGCTTCTTTCGATGTCCCGGGCATTGATATGGGTTTGTTGATGATCGGCGTGTGCGTGAGTATCTCGAGCCGTAGCAGGGCGTCGTTGAGGTTGCGCCGCACCTGCTCGTATTCGCGGGTCGCCGAATTTTCGAGGCTCTTCTGGCGGCTCAGCGTCTGCGCGTCGAGCTTGCCTTTGACGAAGTCCACTTCGGTCATGCGGTATTGTGCTTCGGACGTGATCTTGGCTTCGGCGGCGCTCCGCAGGATCGAGAGCTGCTCGACGGCCGTGGTATAGGCGTCGATGATCTTCATGCGCAACTCGTCGTACCAGCGGTCGAGGTCGTACTGGGTATTCTCGATACGCTTCTTCTGCTGCTTGATCTTGTTGCGGCGGTTGAAAATTTCGTCGAGCGGGATCGAGAACGAAGCCCCGACGTTCCACCAGCTTTGCTCGCGCCCGGTCGTGGTCGTCGTCCATATCGGGATGTTGCTGTCCTGATAATTCTGGTTGTAGATGTCCGACGATCCGTAGTTGTAGTTGGCGTTGAGCTTGAAATTGCGCATCCAGTTGCGGCGCACGGTTTTCAGTTCGCGCTCCTCGATCTCGCGGTTCGACTCGTAATAGCCGACCTGCGGTGCATGGCGCGCATTCTCCATCAGTACGTGGAGCGGGGGCAGCTGCATGTCGATGTAATCTTCCGGAGTAAGCCGTTGCAGGTCGCTGTATTCGAATTCGGGTGGCGTAGGCTCGCTTTGCGCCGTTGCGGCGACAGCAGCCAGCAGCAGCCAGAGTGTGAAGACGGCCCTTTTCATATGTTGCTGGGTTTTAAACATTTTCTTTCTGTATGAATGCGGTGAACGTGCGCAGGATTATTTTCAGGTCGAACCACGGCGACATCCTGCGGGCGTATTCGATGTCGAGCTGCTTGCGCTGTTCGGGCGAGAGTTTCCCCGCCTGCCCGCGTTTTTCGACCTGCCACAGTCCCGTGAGGCCCGAGGGGCACATGAACCGTTCGATATATTCGTCGCTCGTGAGGCGTTCGGCCTCGTAGAGGGGTAACGGGCGGTTGCCCACGACCGACATGTCGCCCCGCAGGATGTTGAAGAGCTGCGGGAGTTCGTCGATGCTGTATTTACGCAGGAAACGCCCCAGGCGCGTGATGCGGGGGTCGTTCTCGATCTTCACGAACGCGTTTTCCTGTTCGGTTTCCAGCTGGTGCTGATGGGCCTCCTCGGGGATCACGAAATCGTCTGCATAGAGCATGCCGTTTTCGGTGTCCGCCAGCAGTTTGCGGATCTCTTCGTCGTCGAGCGTCATCTTCGCGTCGTCTTCCGCGGCGGGTGCCGAGGCATACTGGTTCAGATCCTCCAGCTCCTTGAGCCGCCGGTCGGCGTCGGAGCGCATCGAGCGGAACTTCAGGAAATCGAAGATCCGGTAGTTGCTTCCCACGCGTTTCGACTTGTAGATGACCGGCCCCGGGCTGTCGAGTCTGACGGCCACGGCCACGGCTATGAGCAGGGGCGAGAGCAGGAGGATCGCCGAGAGCGATGCCGCGATGTCGAACGCCCGTTTCCAGAGCGGCATGCGGAACAACCGTACTTCGTTCCCGGCGCCTGCGACGGGTTTGCGGACGAACGTATAGTCGGTCATGAATTGCAGTATGCGGAGGAAATCTGCGCGCGATATGTCGCCCGGCACGGCGCTGTTCACGCCGGCTCCGAGGTACGCACGCCGCTCCTCCCCGGTCAACTGCCCCGAGGTGATGAGGACGATGCCGGCGCCCGGGAACCAGGAACGCAGGAAGCGGATGCTGCGGATGTCCTCCTCGCCCTGCTGTTCGTAGAGGATGAAGGCGTGGTCGTCCTTGAGCGGCATGAGCTTGCCCATGGCTGCGCCGATATCCCCTGCGATACGCATCTGTCCCTCGGTCAGCTCCGTGAAACGGGCCGTGTGGTTGCCTCTGCCTTTGATGTAGATGACGGGGTACTTCAATCCAAAATCTTTTTAATCCTTATTTTGAGTTCCTGCGGGTTGAACGGTTTGACGATATAGTCTTCCGCACCCTCTTCCAGCAGGCGGATGCGTTCCGAGGTGCTGTCCTCGCTCGAAAGCATCACGACCGGGATCTGCTTGAAGAGTTCGTTGAGCTTGAGGTATGCCAGGAATTCGTCGCCGCGCATTTCGGGCATGCGGATGTCCGAAATAATCAGGTCGGGCATGTTCCCCCGCGAGAGCCACTCGATGGCCTGCGGCGGGTTCTGCATGTAAAAACATTCGTAATCCTGGTGGAGGTATGCGAAAAGGATTTTTGCGATTTGCTCCTTGTCGTCTACGATCAGTACTTTCTTGCGGTTCATGTTCGGCGGTTCGTTGTCATCGGGTTTTTCCGGAACGGGAAGCGTCGCATGCTCGTTGTCCGGTTCCGGGCGGTTGTTTATTTAAATTTACCTGGAATTCCGGAGCGGGCGTTGCAAACCGTGTCGTTTCCCGCTCCTGATCCGGATACCCCGTGCAAATATCGGTAAAAAAATTGGCATTATAAACTTTTAAGGTAATTTATATGTCAAAAACGCCCGGATTTCCCATCCTGTTTTTGGGGTGCTGTTAATTTTTAAAGGGAAATATTTTATTATTAATCAAAAAAATGGTATTTTTGTGCAATTGTCCGGTCTTTGCCGCTGTCGGGCGATTTTGTTAAACCGATGAAGCGATGGAGTGTGACAATAGTGTAAATCCGGTCGGCAACCGTCCCCGCTTGCTGGTTGCCGAGGATAATCCGAGTAATTATAAGCTTGTCGAGGTGTTGCTGCGCCGTGATTACGACCTGTTACACGCATGGAACGGAAAAGAGGCCGTCGCCCTGTTTTCCGACAGCCGCCCGGATCTGGTGCTGATGGACATCAACATGCCCGTCATGGACGGCTATGAGGCGCTTCGGGGCGTGCGGGAGATTGCGCCCGATGTCCCCGTCATCGCACTTACGGCCTATGCGTTCGAGACCGACCGCCAACGCATGTTCCAGGCCGGCTTCAACGAATGTCTTGCCAAACCTCTGCGGGCGGATGAACTCCGTACGCGGATTCGGATTACGGCGCTGCTTTCGCGATAGACAAGGAAAACTATGACCAGAAACCCCGTGATAAAATTTCGGATGCTTCTTCTCTGTTGCGCCCTGCTGCCGGCATTGCTCCGAGCGCAGGAGCCGCAGGAGAGGGAGAGCATCCTGATAATTTCTTCGTATAATCCCGATACGCGCCGCATGTCGGGCTTCATCGCCGAGTTCGAACGCAACATCCTGGCCTCGGGCGTACCGTGTGATATCTATGTCGAAACGCTCGAATGCAAGAGCATCAACGACGCACCTATCTGGATGTCGCAGACCGAGAACATGATTTCCCGGTATGAGAACAAGGGGCTTCGCGCCATCGTCCTGCTGGGGCAGGAGGCCTGGGCGTCGTTCGTCTCGCTGGGGCATATCCCCAAGGATGTGATGTGCTTCTGCTGCTATGTCAGCTCCAATGGCATCGTGCTCCCGCCGCCGGAGGACAGTCTCGGCATGTGGCTGCCCCCTTCGATCAATTACATGAACATGACGGACAGCCTGAACAATGTGGGCGGTATGCTCAACAAGTACGACGTCCGCCGCAATATCGAGCTGATCCGTTCGCTTTTCCCCGAGGCCGAGAACGTCGCCTTCATCTCGGATAACACCTACGGGGGTATTTCGCTCCAGGCACTCGTGCGCGAGGAGATGAAGAACTATCCCGACATGAACCTTGTGCTGGTGGACAGCCGCGAAGGGGACGAGGCGATGCATGATACCTATGCGTCGCTGTCGCACCGTTCCGCGGCGATACTCGGTACCTGGCGTGTGGGCCGCGACGGGGAGTACCTCATGCAGCGTTCGCTCAACGACCTGGTGCAGTTCAATCCGCGCATCCCGGTCTTCTCGATATCCCAGATCGGCATCGGCGACGTGGCCGTGGGTGGCTATGTCCCCAAATACGAGAATGCAGCCTCGGTCATCGCTTCGCAGATTAAGGAGTACTACACATCGGGCAGGATAGACGGGACGCATTTCCATCTTACGGACGGCCAGTACCTCTTCGATTCGCGCAAGCTCAAAGAGTTGAAGATTGCCGAATACGCCCTTCCCAAGGGGAGTGTGGTCGAGGATACCGTAGCGGCCAAACTCTCGAAATATTCCCATTACATCGAGTTGCTCGTGGCGGGTATCGTACTGCTGGTGCTGCTGCTGGTCTTCGTCGCGGCGCTTTTCCTGCGCACGCGGCGCCTCAAGCGCACGCTCGAAGAGCGCGAGGGACAGCTGGTGGTCGCCCGC
>ENA-OPXH01000687-OPXH01000687.1-human-gut-metagenome-genome-assembly--contig:-NODE-687-length-28484-cov-4.310528_pt1 | contig 28484 bp, 28 predicted proteins | sample MGYA00241521_ERZ502034 | MGnify/ENA primary metagenome ERZ502034 (study PRJEB25962, sample SAMEA2042103) | human gut metagenome | biome: human gut; feature: human-associated habitat; material: faeces... | reverse complement strand
AGCCAGAGAACCCAGATCAGAAGCCGGAACAGCCAGAGAACCCAGATCAGAAGCCGGAACAGCCAGAGAACCCAGATCAGAAGCCAGAGCAACCGGAGAATCCAGATCAGAAGCCAGAACAGCCAGAACAGCCGGAGAATCCAGATCAAAAGCCAGAACAGCCGGAGAATCCAGATCAGAAGCCGGAACAGCCGGAGAATCCAGATGTAGAAACACCAGAGAATCCGGATACAGAGAATCCAGCAACACCGGAACAGAAACCAGAAGCAAATAAGGAAAATGTTCAGACACAAGAAACAGAAACGAAGAAAGAGGGAACATCTCCAAAAACTGGAGATACAACTTCTGCACTTCCAGTTGCAGGAGCCGGACTTGCTTCATTCGGAGTTGTCCTTGCAACCATCTTAAAGAAACGGAAATAATTTGATAAATTTATTTGATCGAAGCCTAATCGCTTATGCGAGAGGGCTTCTTTTTTTGTGTTTAAAAATAGGGATTTTATTGAAGAACATGCTTTGAATACCTAAAAAGGGTAGGAGATGCTCTTCCCCAGAACTAATTTGTTGAAGAATACGCTATAAACATTGAAAAATAGGGGAGATATGTCTTCATCTAGAATTAGATGGTTGGAAAACATGCTCTGGATACCTAGAAAGAGGGGGAGATAGCCTAAACAGAGATAATTTAAGTCGGAAAACATACATTACCCCCCTAAAACAGTGGGAAGTTTGCCGGAGTAGAGATAGCTTTCTCGAGAACAATGGAGGAAACTTCGGAAAAGTATTAGTAAATTTAGAAAACGCCCTTTTTGATTTTAGAAAACGATTAACCTCTTGGGAGGTATCGTGCTATGAAAGAGAAAAGACAGATTTCGGTTAACATTTGCTACTTATTGGAGCAAAAGAGATGGACATTAACAAAGTTGAGTAAAGAAATTAAAAAAAACATCAAAGACAATAAGAAAAGAGGGAAATCAATGTTTTCTGAATATGCGAGTGGTAGGAACATGAGATCTTATATGTTTTTCGTGGTATGTCGTGCATTGGAAGTGGATCCCGATACAATGATAAAACCGGCTACCGAAATAAAAGAATATAAAAAATGGGATAATTTTCCATTGAGTTTAGAAGAGTATAAAAAGCAGTTGCAAAAGGTTTTGGGAAGTCAAATAAAGGCAAAAAACATGGGAGTTTTTATTGAACAATTTGAAAGCAATGCGAGTCAGTTGGGAGCAGATCAAAATGATAGAGAAATATCTAATGCTACATATTACCGCTATTCAGAAAAAATGGGAAATATTTCAATAGGTAGACTTTTAATTTTATCACGGTGTTTTGGTATTTCTTTGAAACAAGTTGCAGGACTTGAGTAAGTGTTCGGTTTTGTGAGAGGAAAAAAGGAAGTAGATTCGATAAAATATAGATGAAAGGAGGAAGTGGTAAATGAGGAAAGTAAGGATTCGTTCTCCAACAAAAGAAAGTCCTCATGACAGAGGACTCTCTACTGTAACTGTCAACCGAATATGTGGTAACAGTTCTCTGACAAGAATATTATATCACATATTCTCTTATTTTGAGAGAGGATTATTATGAGAAGAAGATTTCGAAATAGTTTGGTGTGTGTTTGTAATGAAAAGCATCGAGAGAAGGGAAGTGGGGTGATTGATGGTAAGAAAATCGAGTGGGATGAGGCTGATCAGCTGATAGTTATTCCTTTGGAGTCACTGACTGGAAAAGCTATCAAATACTCTATTTTGCCTGAAAAATATCAAGAAATATCCAACAAACTGGAAGACGTTTCATGGGGCGCACTTGTCCAGTTGACTTTTTCAAATAAATTTGTGTCGGATGTGGAAATTCTTTCGGACTGGCTGACAGAGTTTTATAAAGAAGATTAAAGTGAATGTGCATACTGCCGTATGGTAGATAGTACCTAGTCGGCAGTGTGCAATCAACAATATGCAATAAGGAGGAAAAGTAAAGATGAAAGAATTTTTAAAAGAAATTTTTTCACAACGTAATAAAGGAGTTGAGAATTCTACTCTGCCAAAAGATACAGAAGTGGAAACTCAAACGAAAATGAGTTTAACAGATCGTTACAATACATGGTGGGAGCAGGAAAATGCAAAAGCATTTTTGCGGCAATATCCCGTATATGGTGCGCGGATATTTCCAGTAGGACAAACTTCTTTTTATGAAGTATGCTTCGGTGCTATTTTGGACAAATTTTTCTTTTCTCATGGAAAATGGAGACATATCCAGAAAACGGAATCTTACAGTTCGTATCCAGAGATTTGTGTATCGTTTGTATGCGCAGATGTTTATGGATTAAAAGATACTTGGAATCGTAGAGACTTAAACCTGCGAGAGATTATTCTGATGGAGTTACAGCGTGCATTATTACAATACACGCGATCGAGAGGGGTAGATATTTCGAGGTGCTCTGATCGATGTGTTTCTGGCTTGTGGATGATAGGAAATACGCTGATTATGGAGGTTCCGGATTCAGCATTTTCATGTTGTCATCCAGGGTTAGTAGAAATATTGGCTTCAGATGATTATAAAGAAAGGAAAAAGCTTTTTGATTTGCACAATCGACTTTAAAGGTTGAAGAGAGAGGTTTCATGTCTGCTTTTTGAAGCTACTGTGGTAGCGGAGAAAAGCAGGCTAAGAAACCGAAAAGTTTATGGAATGTAGAGCAGAGAAAAAAGCCTTTAAATGTTGAAAATATAGTGTTTTCATGGTCTCAGGGCTTGTCAGAGACCATGTAGAAATGTAGAAAAAGGAGTGAAATACATATGAGAAAAAGAAAAACGAATCAAGGTAATCTTAGCATGAGACGGTGTGAGATCGTTAGTAATTTAGAATCAGAAGATGGAGAAAAGTTATTTGATATAGAACGAATGAAGCAAGTTTTAGAAGAAAAGTCCAAAACGTGTATAAAGGAGTTCTCCTATATTATACATGACAAAGATGTATATACAGAAGAAGATGAGCGAAAAAATGAAAAGTATAAATGTGGAGAATTAAAACCCAAACACATTCACTTGCTGTTGCGATTTTTTGAGAATCAACCTCAGAAACTTAAAAATATTGCAGGCTGGTTTCAAATTCCACCGAATTTTGTGTCTAAAATCCATAATAAGTGGGAAAATGCTGTTTTATATCAGATTCATGCTAATTGTCCAGAAAAATATCAGTATGATATTAGTGAAGTTACTGCAAATTTTAAGATAGAAAATGTAATCAATAATTTTATGAAAAGAAATTCTATTGATTCTATCATAATGGATATTTTAAACGGAGAAATTCCAGAATATCAAAGATCTATGATACCGCCGTTGTTTCGTGTACATTATGCTCGAGAAATCAACGAAGCATTTCGATGTCGAGTTCAAAATTTACAAGAAACAGTAAAGAGCAGAAAAATGGAGTGTATTTACATTACCGGATCTTCGCAAGCAGGTAAGACTACGTTAGCTAAAAAAATTGCGGAGGAAAAAGGGCTTCCATATTATATCTCATCTAGTGGTACAGATTTTCTAGGGGAGTATGCTCTGGAACCGTGCGTTATCCTAGATGATATACGTCCGAGCTCTATCACTTTAAGTGAATTGTTTAAATTATTAGATAACAATACGGTCTCGTCAGTGAAAAGCAGGTATAAGAATAAGTGTCTTGCTAATTGTAAGCTATTGATAATAACAACTGTTTTAGATATTGAGACATTTTATCATAACGTGTTTTCAGAAGAAGATGAGCCGATGATTCAATTCAAAAGACGGTGTGGCACGCATTTGCGCATGAACAAAGAAAGGATTTATATTTCAAGATGGGATTCTTTAAAGAAAGAGTATACAGAAGAGACGGAATATATCAATGATATTTTAGACAGATATATGCCGAAAGAAGATCAGACAGAGCAAGATGTTATCAATTATGTTTCAGAAACAATGCCTTTTTTAAAACAAGCAGATGAAAGTGAAAAAATGCATGGGTTTGAGATCATAGATGATTTAGAAAGTCCGTTTAAATAAGAGGAATCAAAATAAATATATCGTAGGAGGAATAAAATTAATACGCCCAACGTAATGCAATGTAACGCTATGTAAAGCAGTTCAAATTTTTCGGGCAGTAAGTTATTGATTTTAACACAGCGTATGACATAAACACATTAAATGAACAGAAATGAAAAAGTTGAATTATTGACTTATTTGATAGAAAGTGATAGAATCGACGTAGTTCGTATGCAAGAGGAAATGGAGCAAAAACGTAAATTAGAACTCTTAAGTATGCATCCGTTTGAAATTTGGCAGGGAAAGGATGGAATATGGAAAACATATCTTCCAGACGAAAAAGCAGGAAGAATTTTTCGCAAAAGAAAAACAGAGGAAGAAATTCAGAAAGTTGTTGTGGAATATTGGCAACAAGAGATTGAAAACCCAACGGTAAAGGAAATTTATGATCAGTGGATTGCTAAAAAATTAGAATGGCAGGAAATTAGTAAAGCAACAAAAGACAGATATGATAGGCAATTCAAACTTTGCTTTCAAGAATTTGGAAAGCGTAGAATCAAGTCGATTATGGAAGATGATATAGAAGATTTCTTGAAATGTGCAATTAAAGATCATGAATTAACACAAAAAAGTTTTAGCAATTTAAGGACGTTGGTTTTAGGTATTTTTAAGTATGCAAAGAAAAAGAAATACATTTCATATAGTATTTCTGAAATTGTAAAAGACCTTGATATATCAAGAAAGGCATTCAGAAAGGTTAGAAGAACAGATGAAGAATTAGTGTTTATGGAGGATGAATTGCCAAAAATTCAAGGATACTTAGAAACACATGTGGATATTAAAAATCTATGTTTACTATTACTATTCAAAACCGGTTTAAGACCGGGAGAAGTAGTGGCATTGCGAAAAGAAAGCGTGAGAGGGAACATAATATCTGTTGACAGTACAGAGATATGCTATAAAGATGAACTAGGGAAAGATACATATGAGGTTCGGCAGTTCCCAAAAACAGAAGCAGGTATACGTGATGTGATTCTTCCAGAAAAGTATTTGTGGATTATTGAGAAGATAAAGTTACTTAATCCATATCAGCCATATTTATTCATGCAAAGTGGAAAACGTTTATTGGAACACCAGATAAGAAGCAGGTTAAAAACAGTTTGTAAAAACTGTAATATTCAATCTAAATCTCCTAATAAAATACGAAAAACTTATAGTAGTATATTATTAGATAGTGGTGTACAAGAATCTATAGTTATTCAGATGATGGGACATACAGATATAGCAACTACAAAAGGTCATTACTATCGTAATAGAAAGAATGAACAAGAAAAGATAAGTGTTATAAATAGTGTTGTCAATCTATAGGGTATCAAAAAGGTATCAAAAGGTATCAAAGGAAAGATATTAGAAACTCAGAAAACAAGTGGAAATTCAACGTTTACAGCGGAATTATAAAAATTCCAGCGGAGTTCGATTCCCCTTGGAGTCACTTTTGAAAGGGTATCCGCAGAAGAGTTCTGCGGATATTTTTTTGCCTAAAAGCCTTTGTTTTCAAGGAATTTGAAGCCTTAAAAATTTTCTTGGTGCTTGGTGGATGTATGAAATTGTGATTGAATTTTTGATTACACTTGATTACACTTTAGCAAGCTGAAGCTTTTTCGATTAAATTAGCCTTTTCTACTTCCGTGTTGCGGTCAAAGCAGTAGTTTCCTAAAGTTGTTCGTTCATCTGCATGACCGACCATTTCATGAACAGTATTCAAGTTTATTTTTCTATATAATCGTTTGATTGTCTTTTTGTCTTCCAGTGGGAAACTGTGTTGTACAAAAAGCTTTTTAAAGAAACCATGTCTATGCGCAGGGTATCAAGTAGGGTATCAAGCGTAAAATCAAAACAAATTTAACCTGCAAATAATTTGCCCAAAAGCCTTAGTTCACAAAGAATTCAAAGTAGTATACCCATCCGAGTATCCTGTAATTCATGCCTGTGGCAGGCGAACTCCGTCCGATAAGGAATGAAAAAACAGTAACTCCTTTTAAGGGAATTACTGCCTCATATAAGTTATTGATGTAATCTGTTTAATTTTTCTAACAACATTTTCTTGTTTGTAAGATATTCTACTATAGCATAAAGAATACCAATCAAGAAGAAACATTGAGATAATGTATATGCATATTCATAATGGAATATTTCAAATAGTATAAAACTTAACATCCCAATTAAACAAAGAGATGCTGCATAAATAATAAAACCACGAAATAATATTTTTTTGTTGGACAGGTTATTAAAATATAGTTCCCATTTGTCCGCTGTCATGTGGGAAATACGTTTTTTTATGTAAAATAGCGCCAATAATATTCCTGCTGCCAAAAAACCTGCTAATGAAATTCCAATGATATAAATGAGTATAATACCTATCAGTTTTCCCATATCCTAAATCTCCTCAAACGCTTATTTAGATAGTATTATACTCCGTTTGAAAATTATATGCCAGAATAAAATGGATTATCGGCATGAACGTATTCAACAGATGATATCAGGGGCGCGGAAGCTTTTTAAACAGGAAAGACAGGAGTGTAAATGAGAGGTTCCTGTCTTGTTAAAAAAATCACAGAATCTGCCAAAGAAATTGTGTATATTCTTTGTTTTATTGTAATAATTACAGATTGTCTTTTAATGGCAGATAAGATATAATGAAAGCCATAGAGTGAAACCTATAGTATGCGCTGCCACAGACGGCTGTGCGCAAAGAATTGGAGGAGAAAATATGTTAGTATCAGCAACAGAAATGCTTCAGAAAGCAAAAGCAGGTCATTATGCAGTAGGACAGTTCAACATCAACAACCTGGAGTGGACAAAAGCAATCCTGACAGTAGCAGAGGAATGTAAATCACCGGTTATCCTTGGAGTATCTGAAGGTGCAGGAAAATACATGACAGGATACAAGACTGTAGTAGGTATGGTAAATGGAATGTTGGAAGAGCTGAATATTACTGTTCCGGTTGCTCTTCACCTGGATCACGGTAGCTATGAAGGATGTATGAAATGTGTAGAAGCAGGATTTTCTTCTATCATGTTTGACGGATCCCACTATCCGATCGAAGAAAACATTGCAAAGACAAAAGAACTGGTGGCAGTTGTAAAAGAGCACGGAATGTCTCTGGAAGCTGAAGTTGGTTCTATTGGTGGAGAAGAAGACGGAGTCGTAGGAAAAGGTGAATGTGCAGATCCACAGGAATGTAAGATGATCGCTGACCTTGGTATCAATTTCCTTGCAGCAGGAATCGGTAACATCCACGGAAAATATCCAGAGAACTGGGAAGGACTCAGCTTCGAGACTCTGGATGCGATTCAGCAGCTGACAGGAGATATGCCACTGGTTCTTCACGGTGGTACAGGTATTCCGGAAGACATGATCAAAAAAGCGATCAGCCTCGGAGTTGCTAAGATCAACGTAAATACAGAGTGCCAGCTTGCGTTCGCAGATGCAACACGCAAATATATCGAAGCTGGAAAAGACCTGGAAGGAAAGGGATTCGACCCACGTAAATTATTAAAACCAGGCGCAGATGCAATTATGGCAACTGTAAAAGAAAAAATGGAGCTGTTTGGCTCTGTTGGAAAAGCAGAAGCGTAAGTAATAAGTATTTGTTAGAAATTTTAACTTGCCTTTTTGCGGTGATTGAGGTATACTAAGCCTCGTAGATGAGAACAAAGGCGTTCCAAGCTTGCTTGGAATGCCTTTTTTAGAAAATGCGTTTACAAAAGTAAAATGAAGGAAGGTAGTTTTATGAGCACAGAATTATTCAATGTAGCGGATATTTTTGGGGAAAATGTTTTCAATGACACAGTAATGCAGGAGCGTCTCCCGAAAAAAGTGTACAAGAAGCTGAAACAGACGATCGAAGAAGGAACGGAACTGGACTTAGAGACAGCAGACGTCATTGCACATGAGATGAAAGAATGGGCGATTGAAAAAGGTGCAACACACTATACACACTGGTTTTTACCATTGACAGGTGTGACTGCAGAAAAGCACGACTCTTTTATCTCAGCGCCACTTCCAAGCGGAAAAGTTCTGATGAGTTTCTCCGGAAAAGAATTGATCAAAGGAGAACCGGATGCATCTTCTTTCCCGTCAGGCGGACTTCGTGCTACGTTTGAGGCAAGAGGATATACAGCATGGGATTGTACTTCTCCGGCATTTGTAAGACAGGACGCAGCAGGAGCTACACTTTGTATTCCGACCGCTTTCTGTTCTTATACAGGAGAAGCACTGGATCAGAAGACTCCGCTGCTTCGTTCCATGCAGGCATTGAATGTACAGGCGCTCAGACTTCTGCGTTTGTTTGGAAATACAACTTCAAAGAAAGTGACACCGTCCGTTGGAGCAGAGCAGGAGTATTTCCTGGTAGATGCAGAAAAATTCCTTCAGAGAAAAGATTTGATATATACAGGCCGGACCTTATTTGGAGCAATGCCACCAAAAGGACAGGAGCTGGACGATCATTATTTTGGAACGATCCGTCAGAGAATTGCCGCTTTTATGCGAGATGTGAACATTGAACTCTGGAAAGTAGGTGTTTCATCTAAGACCCAGCACAATGAGGTGGCGCCGGCACAGCATGAACTGGCTCCAATTTATGCAGAAGCCAATATTGCAGTGGATCACAACCAGATTGTGATGCAGACATTAAAGAGAATCGCATGTAAGCATGGAATGAAATGTCTTCTGCATGAAAAACCGTTTGCAGGCGTCAATGGTTCCGGAAAGCACAACAACTGGTCAATTATTACAGACGACGGAATTAATATGCTGGATCCTGGAAGAACACCGCATGAAAACATCCAGTTTTTGCTTGTTTTAACTTGTATTTTAAAAGCAGTCAACAAACATGCGGATCTTCTGAGAGAATCGGCAGCAGACCCGGGAAATGACCACAGACTCGGAGCGAATGAAGCGCCTCCGGCAATCATTTCCATCTTTCTTGGAGAACAGCTGGAGGATGTGATTGATCAGCTGCTCAGTACAGGGGAGGCAACCCACAGTCTGGAAAGGGGAAAACTGGAGACCGGTGTAAGAACACTTCCGGAACTGACAAAGGATGCGACAGACAGAAACAGAACATCACCGTTTGCGTTTACAGGAAATAAATTTGAATTCCGTATGGTAGGTTCCAGAGATTCCATCGCATCTGCCAACATTGTTCTGAATACGATCGTGGCAGAGGCATTTGCAGAGGCTTGCGAAGTTCTGGAGAAAGCAGATGATTTCCAGCTTGCAGTTCATGATCTGATCAAAGAATATGCAATGGAGAATCAGAGAATCATCTTCAATGGAGACGGTTACTCTGAAGCCTGGGTGAAGGAAGCAGAAAGACGCGGACTTCCGAATATCAAATCTATGGTGGAAGCAATTCCGGCAATGGTGACAGAGAAAGCAGTGACATTGTTTGAGAGATTTGGAGTATTTACAAAAGCAGAGCTGGAATCCCGTGCAGAAATCCAGTACGAGAGTTATGCAAAAGCGATTAACATCGAAGCCCGTACGATGATCGATATGGCAAGAAAACAGTTTATCCCTGCAGTGATCAAATATACAAAAACGCTGGCAGATACAGTACTTGCGGTAAAGGAAGCAGGGGTGGATGCAAGCGTACAGGCAGAGACACTTGAGGAGATCACAGTACTCTTAAAAGAGGCAAGAGCAGCTCTGGCACGTCTGGAAGAGGTGACAGCACAGGCAGCTGCCAAGGAGGAAGGACCGGTACAGGCAAACTTCTACCACGATGAAGTGTGCCCGGCAATGGAGAATCTGAGAAGACCAATCGACAAACTGGAAATGATCGTGGACAAAGAGGCATGGCCGATGCCTTCTTACGGAGATCTGATCTTCGAAGTTTAATTAATCAAAGAAATGAAGAAAAGACCGGATGCGATTTGAACGAGAATCGTGTCCGGATTTTTGTAATGGGAGGGAATAAAAAGTATGAAGACAGCAGCAGAATTGAGACAGCTTGTGACAAGGATCGATCACAGGAGTTATCCTGCCTATAAAGACACAAAGGGAATGTATCAGTTTCCGGGCTATCTGCTATCCATTGACCATGTACAGGGAGATCCGTTTGCATCTCCATCCAGGGTCAGTATTCAGGTAAAAGGAAAGATGGCAGGATTTCCGGAGCAGTTATATCGGACAAAATGGCAGAAAACAGCATTGGAGGATGCGCTGATCCGGCGGTTCGGACAGTGTTGTGAGAAATTTGGATTCAAGGCAAAGGGATCCGGGAAGAGCGGGATGATCTCCATCAGCCGGTGCGGTCAGGAAGTGCTGGAGAGAAGTGCGGCGCAGATCGATGAAAAAACAGGAGATATCCACATTCGTCTGGAAGTGGGATTTCCGGCAAACGGAAGGACGATCAATGCAAGAGAATGGATCCGGATCTTTTTTGAGTTTCTTCCGGAGTGTGTCGAAAAGGCACTCTACTATAAAAACTGTGATGCGAAGAGACTGCAGAAGATCAGTGATCTGGCAGAGGACCAGCAGGCACTTCGGGACATACTGCCAAAGCTGGGATTGTGTGCTTTTGTTGCAAACGGATCTATTCTGCCGCGAGAGTCAGGCGTTTCCGCCCGTCCGATGAAAAGCGCAGTTTGTTTCCAGTCTCCAGAGGAGATGGAAGTGGAAATTACGCTGCCGCACAGAGGTGTGATAAGAGGAATGGGAATTCGAAAAGGGATCACTCTGATCGTGGGAGGTGGATACCATGGAAAGTCCACTCTTTTGAAGGCGTTGGAGCTTGGCGTGTACAATCATATTGCAGGTGATGGAAGAGAATATGTGATCACAGATTCCACAGCAGTCAAGCTTCGTGCAGAAGACGGAAGAAGTATCAAAAAAACGGACATTTCCATGTTTATCAATGATCTGCCAAATGGGAAAGATACCACTCATTTTTATACAGAGGATGCCAGCGGAAGTACGTCTCAGGCGGCAAATGTTGTGGAAGCAATGGAAGCAAAGGCAGGTGTCATGCTGATCGATGAGGATACCAGCGCGACAAACTTCATGATCCGGGATGAACTGATGCAGAGAGTAATCCACCGAGATATGGAGCCAATCACGCCGTTTATCGAACGCATTCGGGAGTTATATGAAGAAGAGGGGATTTCCACTGTGATCGTGGCGGGAAGCTCCGGAGCTTATTTTCATATCGCGGACTGCATTGTGCAGATGGATCGGTACGTGCCGAAGGATATCACTCAGACGGCAAAAAAAGAAGCAGAACAGTTTCCGCAGTTGAGCGGACCGAAAGAGAAAGCGAAAAAGCCTGATTTTGCAAGAAAACCACAGCAGGGACGGGAGTGGAAAGGAAATGACCGCATCAAGATGAAGACCTTGGGGAAAGAAGCGATTTCCATCAATCGGGAGACGATCGATCTGCGTTATGTGGAGCAGATCACAGACAGCGAACAGGTAACTGCTCTCGGATATTGTGTAAAATACGCACAGCGCCATTTACTGGATGGAACACGTACCTTGCAGGAAGTCGTGGCAATGCTGGAAGAGAAGATTGAGAAGGAGTCGCTTGCCGCACTTTGTGAAAGCACCTCTTCTGTTGCCAATCTGGCCCGTCCGAGAACGCAGGAGATCTTCGCATGTTTTGACCGGTATCGGGGATTAAAATTATAGATACAGGGGGAATAGAAGATGAGGTTTATCCATTTGTCAGATCTGCACATCGGCAGACAGCTTCATCAGTACAATTTAAAAGAAGATCAGGAGCATATCCTGGGGGAAGTGGTGGAGTATGCCAGAATGCTGAAACCGGATGCGATCGTGATCGCAGGGGATGTGTATGATAAGTCTGTACCATCTGCTGAGGCGGTGGGGATTTTTGACTGTTTTTTGACAGAACTTTCTGCACTGAAACCTGAAATTCCGATCCTGATCATCAGCGGAAACCATGATTCGGCGCAAAGGCTTGATTATGCCAGTGGAATTCTTGGGCAGAAGGGGATTTACATTGCAGGAAAACTGCCGCAGAATCGGGAAGAATTTCTCAAAAAAGTCACATTTCAGGACGAATACGGAGAGGTGGATTTTTATCTTCTCCCGTTTCTGAAGCCGGGATATGTAAGGACCGTGTTTGACGGAGAAATGCCGGAGAGCTACAGTAAGGCAGTACAGATGCTGCTGGAGAGAGAACCGGTTGATACCACCAAAAGAAACGTCATTGTGACGCATCAGTTTTATACCGGGGCAGGTCAAAAGACAGAGACTTGTGATTCAGAGATTTTCTCCGTGGGAGGAATTGATAATGTGGATGTTACGCCGCTTCTTCGATTTGACTATGCGGCGCTGGGACATCTGCACAGCGCCCAGAAGGTAGGAAGAGAGTCTGTGCGTTATCCGGGGACACTGCTGAAATATTCTGTCAGTGAGTGCAATCAGAAAAAATCTCTGCATCTGGTGACACTGAAAGAGAAGGGAGCACCTGTAGAAGTGGAGACTTATCCACTGCATCCGCTTAGGGATGTGAAAAAGTTCAGGGGAACACTAAAGGAATTGTTGAAAACTGTTCCCGAGGAAGCGAAAGAGGACTATGTCAGTATCATACTGACGGATGAGACAGATCCATATCGACCGAAGGAACAGCTGGAGAAGATATTTTCTCATATTCTGGAGGTACGTATGGACAATTCCCGCACCAGGCAAAAGTTGATGAAAGATGCGGAGGTTGTGCGCATGGCATCTCCGCTTGAGATTTTCGGGGACTTTTTTCAGGAGATGCAGGGAAGAGCGCTGAATGCAGAAGAGCACCAGGTGATGAACAAGATCGCAGAAGAGATGGAGGAAGAATAGATGAAGCCGATCAAATTGACAATGTCTGCCTTTGGGTCCTACAGGGGAGTGGAGAGAATCGATTTTACAGGAATACAAAACGGATGTTTTTTGATCACGGGCGATACCGGCGCCGGAAAGACAACCATCTTTGATGCCGTAACCTATGCACTTTATGGAAGAACCAGCGGAGGAAAGCGGGACGGAAACATGATGCGCAGCCAGTATGCAGATTCCGAGACAGACACATATGTGGAGTTTCAGTTTCTGTACCGGGATCAGGAATATACCGTCCGAAGAAATCCGGAATACCTGCGTCCTTCCAAACGAAAGAATGCGGACGGGACAATAAAGTTTGTCAAAGAGACTGCAAAGATCAGCCTGATTCTTCCGGATGGAAGTGAATTTCAGGGAAAGAAAAAAGAGATCGATCTGAAGATAGAGGAGATCATCGGGCTGGATGTCAATCAGTTTACCCAGATCGCGATGATCGCGCAGGGCGATTTTTTGAAGCTTTTGCATGCGGAATCAAAAGAACGAAAGCAGATTTTTTCGAAAATTTTTCATACACGGATTTTCTGGAAGATTCAGGACACACTGAAAGAACAGGCAAAAGAGCTGTACATTCAGTTGGAAAAAAACAGCATGGACTGCAGGCGGGAAATGGAACGGGTGCAGATTGCACAGGATGATGAAAGAAACGATGTCTGGAAACAGCTGCTGAGTCTTCAGCTGCCGTCTCAAAAGGAAGTACTGGACTGTGTGGAAATAATCTGTCAGTCCGGGGAAGCAAAGGAGAAGGATCAGGAGAAGAAAAATGCACAGGAAGAAAAATGTGCGGATGCGATACAGATGGAATTGAAAAACAGACAGGATACCAATCATCTGTTTGAACTGCTGAAAAAGACCGGGGAACGGTTGGAAATCTTGAAGGGGCAGGAGAGCAAAGCGGAAGAAATGCGAAAACAGATCCATGCAGCAATCCGCGCAGAGAAGGCGGTTGCAGCAGAAGAACAATTGCAGAAAACAAAGGCAGAATACGCCAATCTGAAGAAAGAGTCCCGTGAGCTTGAAGAAAAGCTGAAACAGCAGGCAAAAGATCTGGAAAGCGCAGGCGCGTTGTATCAGGAAAGAGAGGCGCTTTCCAAAAAAGAAGAGCCGAAGATCCAGGAGCAGATTCTCAGGCTTCAGGAAATACTTCCAAAATTGAAACAGGTTCACAGTTTGAAGAAACAGTATCAAAAGTCAGAACAGGATATGCAGGACTGTATGAAAAAATGTCAGGAAACCTCACAGAGATATGAGCGATTATATCAGAAATACTTTGAAGAACAGGCGGGCATTCTTGCGAGAGAGCTGCAGGAGGGAGAACCCTGTCCGGTGTGCGGTTCCTGCAGGCATCCGAAAAAAGCGGTATTATCCGGAGACGCGCCCCAAAAAGAGCAGGTGGAACGTGCAAAAGCAATGCGGGATCAGGCAGAAAAAGAGCGTACAGAAGTTTTGGAACGGTTTCAGGCAGTGAAGGGAAGACTGGAGTCAGAACAGTCCATGATTGTGGGATTTCTGGAAAAAGAAGGAAAAACGGAAACGGATTTTGAGGAAAAGGAAGCAGAAAATGCGCTTCGTAAGCTTACAGAAGATTTAAAAAAACTCCAGTCTGCGTTCAAAAATGCACAGGATCAGTATCAGAAGCTGACGCAGGAGAAAAGCCGGATTCAGGGACAGGCAGAAAGCAAAAAATCCCAGCTGATCCTCTGGAATAAGAAAGTCAAAGACGAGGAAGAATATTTTCGGAAAGAGTTTCAAAAACAGAGCTTTCAAAGTCAAGAGGAGTATGAGCAGGCAAAGCAGTGGATCAAAAGCCGGGAGGCAAGAGAAGCCAATTTAAAGAAATATGAAACCGCTCTTTTAGAAGTATCGTCCCGGTATGAGACATTAAAACAGCAGACAGAGGGAAAACAGATCGCACCGATCGAGAAGCTGGAACGAGAACTGACGGTCATTCGTGAAAAGCTGCGCCTTGGCAGAGAGGAAAGCATGACGCTGCATACAAGAAATGAGATCAACCGGAGAGCAAGGGAAGCGTTGATCCGTGATTTTTCAGATGCCGAAAAGCTGCGCAGCCAATACGAAATGATGGGGAATCTAAGCCGTACGGCCAATGGAAATCTAAGTGGAAGTGTGAAGCTGGATTTCGAGACCTATGTGCAGCGCCAGTATTTCCGGCAGATCATTCATGCGGCGAATGTGCGCCTTGCAAGAATGACCGGACAGGAATTTATCCTGCAGTGCCGGGATATCGGAAGCCTGAGCAGTCAGGCACAGGCAGGACTTGATCTGGATGTTTATGACCTGGTCAATGACTCGGTGCGGGATGTAAAAACTCTTTCCGGAGGAGAATCGTTTATGGCATCTCTTTCCATGGCACTGGGGCTGGCGGACATTGTACAAAATACAGCGGGCGCAGTGAGTCTGGAGACGATGTTTGTAGATGAGGGATTTGGATCTCTGGATGACATGGCAAGAGAACGGGCGATCCAGATTTTGAAAGAACTGGCGGGAGAAAAAGGACTTGTGGGAATTATTTCACATGTCAATGAATTAAAAGAGCAGATCGAATGGCAGCTGGAAGTAAAAAAAACAGAGCATGGAAGTCATGTAAAGTGGAATTTCATGGAATAAAAGACAGGAAGTGATCGACATGAGAAAAACAGCAGTCAGGGCAGTGGCTCTGGCAGCGGTCTGTTTTCTGAGTGTGTTTGGGACATGCAGCTATGCAAAAGAGGCCACATCGGAGCCGATCCAGATTGTAGTGTTGGGTGACAGTATCGCAAAAGGATATTGCGGAGCAAACAAACCCGAGCTTTACTGTTATGGACAGACTGTGGCAGAAGAGATCGCACAGGGAGCAGGAAAATCATATTTGTATCAGAATTATGCGAAAAACGGACTTGCCACTCGAGAATTCAACGAAAAGGTGTTGAAAGGGCAGGAAGTGCAGGATAGTCTTTCCGGGGCAGATGTGATTTTGATCACAATGGGATCCAATGATCTTCTGAATGAATTTAAGAAGACCGCACAGGAAATTTTGAATACGGATACAAAATTTAAAAGTGCGGATGAGGCGCTCAAAGAAGTGACAGAGCATGTGAAAAGTAATCCGCTTTTAGTCTTTCGCATCATTGATGCTCTGGGAAACTGGGATTATCAGGAATTTGAGACACAGTGGATAGAGGCTATGGATACCATTTCTTCCTGTAAAAAAGAAGAGGCACAGATCGTAGTGACCAACATTTACAATCCGGTGAAACAGATGGAGCTTCCGGGAACGATGAATCAGGTCGTGGAGGATATCATCGGGAATATGAACCGGATTCTGGAAAAGCGAAGCAGCGAGTACGGATATCAGATTGCAGATCTGGCGAATTCACAGGTGACAAAGCATGTCCAGAAGGACGGACTGCATCCGGATCAGGCAGGACAGGATCTGATCGCCGAAATTGTGCGGGCGCAGATTACAGGGTATGAAAGAAATATGCCCAAAAGTCAGGTAGACGGAACCGCCGTGAAAGTGGAAGAAATCCCGGAGGAGAAACAGTCACAGATCAGACCTGAGAAATGGGGCATCTGTCTGATCCTGGCAGCAGTCATGCTGGGCGGTGTCGGATTTTTGCAGAAAAATAGGAAAGAAAACAGGCATAAATAAAGTACAAAACTATATCACAGTTATAACACAAAAACTTCACAAAGTTCTGGTATCGTCTTATCTTATAAAACAGGGAAATCCTGTAAAAAGCAGGGAGTAGGAGGACGAGATTTTGATAGAAGTAAAGAACCTTGTGAAAAAATACGGAAATCATATGGCCATAGACCACCTGAATTTCAAGATTGAAAAAGGGCAGGTCTATGGTTTTTTAGGTCCAAACGGGGCAGGAAAGTCTACCACGATGAATATTATGACGGGGTATCTTGGAGCCACAGAGGGAGAAGTACTGATTGACGGACATGATATTTTAAAGGAGCCAAAGGAGGCAAAAAAGCACATCGGATATCTGCCGGAAATACCGCCGCTTTATGTGGATATGCAGGTGATGGAATATCTGGAATTTGCTGCAGAACTAAAAGAGATTCCGAAACAGCAGAGAGAGTCTGCCATTGATGAGGTGATTCAGATGGCAAAACTTGAGGATGTAAAGATGCGTCTGATCCGCAATCTGTCTAAAGGATACCGGCAGAGAGTGGGGCTTGCACAGGCAATCCTCGGATTTCCGGAGATCATCATTCTGGATGAACCGACAGTCGGTCTGGATCCGAAGCAGATCATTGAGATCCGTGAGCTGATCCGGGAACTTGCAAAAAAACATACCGTTATTTTAAGCTCACATATTCTGGCTGAGATCCGGGAAGTGTGCGATTACATTCTGATTATATCCAAGGGAAAGCTGGTGGCAAGTGATACACCGGACAGACTGGAGGAAAAGATGAGCGGAACCGAAACTGTGGAGATTCTGGCAAAAGCCAGTGCAGCCGAGGTTCGGGCGATATTGTTAAATGTAGAGCATATCAGTAATATCCATACCCAGGAACGGGCGGACAAAACATGCAGTGCCAGAATACAGACGGAAGGCGGATGTGATATCCGGGAAGCGCTTTTCTTTGCGTTTGCAAAAAATGAATGTCCTCTGTTGGAGCTGCAGACTTCAAGGATAAGCCTGGAAGAAGTATTTTTGGAACTGACACAAAACGATGCAGTCGGAGAGGAGGAACGGACAAATGCTGGCAATTTATAAACGAGAACTGAAGTCCTATTTTCATTCTATGACAGGGTGCGTATTTATTGCGTTTCTGGTGATGTTTACGGGAATTTATTTTATGGCATACAATCTGAATGCAGGATATCCTTACTTCTCCTACACACTCTCAGGCTCCCTGATCGTATTTCTGGTCGGGATTCCGCTTCTGACGATGCGGAGTTTTTCTGAAGAGCGGAAAACAAAAACAGATCAGCTGCTTTTAACAGCGCCGGTAAGTCTGACAAAAGTAGTGCTTGGCAAATATTTCGCCATGGTGACAGTACTGGCAGTTCCGAATGTGATCTTCTGCCTGTTCCCGCTTTTGATCAAACTGCAGGGAACTGCATATCTTCTGGTAGATTACAGCTCTATTGCGGTATTCTTCCTGTTGGGATGTGTGTATCTGGCGATCGGGATGTTTATGTCGTCTCTGACAGAGAGCCAGATCATTGCATTTATCAGTACGTTCGGAATTTTGCTTTTGTTGTATTTGTGGGACGGAATCTTGTCTTTTCTGCCAAGTTCGGCGTTCAGTGGAATGATCGGAATCCTTTTGATCCTGACACTGATCGTTGTTTATATTTATCATATGACGAAAAACTGGATGCTTGCGGCCGGTATTGAAGCAGTGGGAATTGTGACGGCACTGATCGTATATTTTGTGAAATCCAGCCTGTATGAGAATCTTTTGACGAAACTCCTGGGACGGCTTGCTCTTGCGGATGTCTTTATGAATATTTCGTCCAGCAATATTGTGGATGTCAGCGGATTGCTTCTGTATGTATCGATACTGATCATACTTGTATTTCTGACGATACAGACAATTCAGAAAAGGCGTTGGAGTTAGGAGGAGCGAGATATGCAGAAAATTAAGAATTTATTCAGATCGTCAGAGTCCAGAAATGGTTCATACAGTGTGGGAATCACGGCTTTGGTCATTGCGATCATCGTGATCGTCAATCTGATCGCAGGACAGATTCCGGAAAAATATAAAAATCTGGATGTCAGCAGTACAAAAATTTATGAGATTTCCAAGACCAGCAAAAAGCTGCTCAAGAACATGGATCATAAAGTGAAATTTACAGTGTTGGCAAACAAAGAAGAGGCCGATGAAAGAATCGTTACATTTTTAAGTAAGTATTCGGCACTGTCTTCTAAAATTTCTGTGGAATGGATAGATCCGGTGCTGCATCCTTCGGCATTGACAGAAAATGATGCATCCGAAAACAGTATTGTAGTCTCATGCCAGGATACTGGAAAGAAAAAAGTAGTTTCTTTCAGTGATATCATTGTTACGGATATGTCTTCCTACTATTATACAGGAAGTGCATCGGAGACGAAATTTGATGGAGAAGGACAGTTAAGCAGTGCGGTGAATTACGTAACGAGTGATGTGGTACGCAAAATTTATCAGACATCCGGGCATGGCGAGACAACATTGTCTTCTACAATCCAAGATCTGATGGATAAAAATAATTATACGCTGGAAGGATTAAACACGGTCATGAATCCGGAAATTCCGGATGACTGCGAATTGCTTCTGATGTATGCTCCCACCTCGGATCTTACTGCAGATGAGAAAAATTCCGTGGAGTCATATTTAAAAGACGGCGGTAAGATGATGCTTCTTTTGGGAGATACGAACAGCACAGAGCTTCCGAATCTTGCATCGATCATGAAAACATACGGAATGGAAGCGGCAGACGGTTATATTGCAGATACACAGAGAAGCTATCAGAATAATTACTATTGCTTTTTCCCGCAGCTGACTGCATCAGGCGATCTGACAGACGGAATGGAATCGCAGATGGTTCTGCTTCTGAATACACACGGAATGACATTGACAGATCCGGAGCGTGACAGTATTTCCACGACATCCTTTATGACTACATCAGATAATGCGTATGCAGTCACAGAAGACAGTCAGAGTCAGGCAGGAAGCTATGTGCTTGGCGCCGTGGCAGTGGAAGATTCCTCCCGGTTTACCGTGATCAGCGCAGGCAGTCTGATTGCTTCGGAGATTACAGATACATTCCCGCAGCTTGAGAATACAAAACTGTTTATGAATGCAGTGGCTGCGAACTTTGACGGGGCGAAGGATCTGTCGATCGAGGCGAAAAGTCTGACACCGGTCTACAATACGATGCAGCATGCAGGACTTCTTAGTCTTCTTGTGATCTTTATCCTTCCGCTTGGAATTCTTCTGTCAGGATTTGCAGTTTGGATGAAACGGAGAAAAGCATAGAAAACCAAAAGGAGAGAGGCGGACAATGAAGAAAAAAGGAAATCCTCTACTGATCCTGCTGCTTGTGCTCGGAGCACTGCTCGTGGTCTATGCAGGCGTGGTTGTGATCGGAAAGAATCAGGAAAAAAGCAAGCAGAAGGAAGAAGAGGCAAAAAAAATCTATGTCACAGATTTAGGAAAGCTTTCTGAGATTCAGTTTGACGTGGGAAATGGAGAAATTCAGCTTGTAAAAGAAGACGGTACATGGTACGACAAGAATGACAAAGATTTTCCGCTGGCTCAAAGCTATCCGAAAAAGATGGAAAAAACATTCCGGAAGCTTGAGGCAGAGCGAAAGCTGGAAGAGGGGGATTCTCTGGAAGCATATGGTCTGGAGGATCCGGCATATACGGTAGTTCTCACCGATCAGGACGGCAATGAGACAACATTATATTTCGGGAATGTAACAGGAGACTCTTATTATCTGACATTGAATGAGAAAAAAGAAATCTATACGGTGAGCACCGGTGTTATTGAAGATCTTCAGTACAGTATGGAAGACATGGCACAGCTTGATACATTCCCTACGATTGGAAGCGGTAATCTGAAAAAGGTTGTCATCAGTCAGGGCACAGAGAAAACAGAGTACAGTTCAGAGAATGACGATGATGCCAAGAGTATGGCAACAATCGCGGGAGGGCTTGGAGTCCTTACATTGAAGGATGCAGCTGACTATTCCGTGGAAGAGAACGACTTGAGTAAGTACGGACTGGATGAGCAGAGCCGGACAACGGAAACCGTGACATATACAAATAATAAGAAAGAAAAGACCGTGACATTGTATTTTGGAAAAGAGGACGGAAACGGAAACCGGTATGTGATGCTTTCCGATTCAAAGATCGTGTATCTTGTGGAAAAGGAGAAGTGTAAGAATATGCTGAATCAGGATACAGAATCTTAAGAAACAACCGGCTGCATAAAGTTTATAGTAATTTAAGGATTGCTTTATTGACAGCCGGACAAAAACGAGAGACAATGTTTTCTATATTTAAGAAAAGGCGGTAATCGATACAATGAAAGAAAAATTTATGAGATTTATGCAGGGACGATACGGAGTGCTGGATACGCTTGGCAAGGTTTTGCTGGTGTTGGGATTGGTTCTGGCATTTTTTGCACCTGTCTTTTCAGGAGACCATGTGATAGGAATGGTATTTTACCTGCTTGGCTGGGGATGTCTCATTTATGCATATTTCCGGATGTTTTCCAGAAATGTGAGAAAGCGTTATGATGAGAACGTAAGATTCCTGAACAAGACAGCGAAGATACGCGGATTTTTCAAAAGTCAGAAAAATCTGATGGCGCAGAGAAAGGATTATCATATCTATACCTGTCCGGGATGCAAGCAGAAAATCCGGATTCCGAGAGGCAAAGGCAAGATAGAGATCCGCTGTCCGAAGTGCGGGACAACATTTATCAAGAAGAGCTGAGATTACATAAAGGGATAGAACATAAAGGGGAGCAGACAAAGGACAATGACAGATCCATATCATGTGTTGGGAGTATCACAAGATGCTTCTGACGAAGAAATCAAAAAGGCGTACCGGGCACTGAGCAGAAAGTATCATCCGGATGCCAATATTAATAATCCGCTGAAAGAAGAAGCGGAAGTGAAGTTTAAAGAAGTACAGCAGGCATATCAGCAGATCATGGATGAGCGTTCCCGTGGATATTCCTCCGGAGCGGGAAGCAGTGCGGGATATGGCGGCTGGTATCAGAGTCAGCAGAGAACAGATGCCGGGGATGAGAACAGCCAGTACTTAAGAGCGGCTGCAAACTATATTCAGAGCGGGCATTATACGGAGGCGCTCAATGTATTAAGCAGTATCAAAGAGCGTGGAGCGCTGTGGTATTTCTACAGTGCATCGGCGAACTCCGGTGCGGGCAATAACGTGACGGCGCTGGAACATGCAAAAGAAGCAGTCCGGCTGGAGCCGCAGAACATGCAGTATCAGATGCTTCTGCAGCGGCTGCAGGGCGGCGGAGGCTGGTATCAGCAGAGACAGAGTATGTATGGATATCCAAGTTCTGTAGGTGGAGACTGGTGTATGAAGCTGTGTGTTGCCAATATGCTGTGTAATCTGTGCTGTGGCGGAAGCGGCTTGTGCTGTGGAGGATACGGCGGCGGAGGATACGGCGGCTATATTTAGAATAAGAGTGGAAGAAGAATCCCGGAGACGGGGTTCTTTTTTGGATGAAGGGACAGGAGGAGAGGCTATTGACGAATCAGACCATTGAGATTATGATGAAAACAGTGACCACAGATTTTTTGAAAGTGAAAAATCGTATCAGGACAAACAGGAAACATTAAAACAGTCATTGAATGGAATCTGGAAATTCCAATATTCAGTGAATGCAAAAAAACGTCCGGTTTCCTTTTATGAAAACGGCTATGATATTTCTGGATTTGATGAAATTCAGGTTCCGCAGCATATAGAGCTGGCGGGATATGACAAAATTCATTATATCAACACCATGTATCCCTGGGAAGGACATGAATATCGCCGACCTGCGGGGACGTGCAATCATATCGGAGAGGGGATGTTCAGCGAAGCTTCTTATAATCCCACAGGTTCTTATGTCCGTTTTTTTGATCTGGAGGAAGCCTTGATCGGAAAAAGGGTGATCTTAAGTTTTGAAGGGGCAGAGCAGGCAATTTACGTATGGATAAACGGTGAGTTTGTGGGATATGCGGAGGACAGCTTTACCGTGTCTGAATTTGACATTACACCGTATGTAAAAGAAACCGGAAATCGTCTGTGTGTGGAGGTACATAAACGAAGTACGACGGCTTTTCTGGAAGACCAGGACTTTTTCTCCGATTCTTTGGATTGTTCAGAGATGTAAATTTATATGGACTGCCGGATATACATGTGTCTGATCTGTGGATTCATCCAAAGTGTGCACTGGACGGCAGACAGGCGTCGATGGAAATAGAATTTAAAACAACAAAGGGAAAGACCGCATCCTATGCGGATGCCAGAGCAGAGATATGTCTGTTGGATGGTCATCAGATGATTGCAAAAGAAGAAGTTTCCGTATCAGAAAGTTTCAGAGCAGATCTTACGATCAGCGAACCTGTACAACTCTGGAATTGTGATGATCCAAAGCTGTATCAGGTGGAAATCCGAATCTTTGACGGACAGGGGGACCTCATAGAGATCATTCCTTATCAGGTGGGATTTCGAACGATTTGCATTGAGGATGGAATAATAAAACTAAATGGAAGACGGCTGATCATAAACGGTGTAAACCGGCATGAGTGGAATGCAAAAAGTGGAAGATGTATTTCAGAGAATGATGAGATTTATGTGATGGCAGAGGTAAATCTGGAAAGTCACGGATCCTGGCAGAAGATGGGAGCGGTTGAGCCGTCCTGGAATGTACTGGGAAGTGTGGAGCTTTGGCAGGATGTTGTTTTGGATCGGGAAAAATCGAATTTTGAAATGTTTAAAAATCATACATCTGTGTTATTCTGGTCTCTTGGAAATGAATCCTATGCAGGAGAGGTACTCAAAGAAATGAATGCGTATTATAAAAAGAGAGACCCGGGGCGTCTCGTTCATTACGAAGGAGTATTTCAAAACAGAGACTATGAAGACACTATTTCCGATGTAGAGAGCCAGATGTATGCACCGCCGGGACGCGTTCGGGAATATCTGGAAAATGAGCCGAAAAAACCGTTTATCCTGTGTGAATATATGCATGATATGGGAAACTCACTAGGGGGTATGAAATCGTATATCGATCTGCTGGATCAGTATGAAAAATATCAGGGTGGTTTCATTTGGGATTATATAGATCAGGCACTTTTGGTAAAAGATGAGATTACCGGTCGTGAAGTACTTCGATATGGGGGAGATTTTGATGACCGTCCGTCGGATTATGAATTTTCGGGAAACGGAATCGTATTTGCAGATCGAACAGAAAAACCGGCAATGCAGGAGGTGAAATATTATTATGGACTCCAGAAATAAACTTAGAATCGTCTTCGGAGATGTGACGGTTGGAATTCATGGGGAGGATTTTCATTATATTTTCTCAAAACAGACAGGGGGGATGGAATCCCTTGTAAAAGCAGGAAAAGAATGGCTGTATCGAACTCCGTATCCCACATTCTGGAGAGCGACTACGGATAATGACAGAGGAAACGGATTCCCTTTAAGATCAGGAATGTGGCTGGGGGCAGATCAGTTTCGAAAGTGTATCGGTTTCCGGCTTTTGGCAGATGGAGAAGCGGTAGAAAATCACAATGCTCCGGAAAATAATGTGTACAGCAATCAGGAATATGTACAGGAGGCGGTGCTTACATATACCTATGAAACCATCACAGTTCCTGCGACTACAGTGGATGTAAGCTATACAGTCCATGCAGATGGGAAAATACATGTTTTGGCTCATTATCATGGAAAAGAAGGACTGCCGGAACTGCCGGTATTTGGAATGCGGTTTATTATGCCGACAAAGGCAGTCGGATATTGCTATGAGGGTCTGTCAGGAGAAACATATCCGGACAGAATGGCGGGAAGAATTTATGGAAGATATGAAGTGGAAGGTCTTCCGGTCACGCCATATCTGGTTCCCCAGGAATGCGGGATGCATATGGAGACAGAATATGTTACGATATATCGAAAGGATACGCTGAATAATTCGGATCCATCAGAAGAAGCATTCGGCCTTACGTTTCGTGCATGCGGCGAAAAGTTTGGATTTTCCTGTCTCCCATATACGGCAGAAGAGTTGGAAAATGCAACGCATCAGGAAGAACTTCCATTGCCGTGGAGAACCGTAGTCTGCATCTGCGGATCAGTACGTGGAGTAGGTGGTATTGACAGTTGGGGCAGTGATGTGGAAGATCCGTATCGCATCAGTGCACAAAAGGATATTGTTTATGAGTTTGTGATAGAATAGAGGAGCACATAGAGAGCGAGGGTATACTTGTTCAGTTTTATAGATTTAGTCAATACCGCTTTCCAGGTTCTTCCGATAGGACAGAACCTGGACGGCAGCAGATATTATGTGTTTGATTATGCAGCCGGAAGTATTTCACAGGGCGGCGGAGGCGGAATGGCATACTTTCTTGCAGTAGAAATTACATTGTTTGCTGCGTAGGTCATCAATTTCTTCTTACAGAGAAATGTAACCTTTAAGTCAAAAACGGGAATTGTAAAAGCAGCAGTATGGTATTTTATTGCGTGGGTTATCATATCATTTTGGGTATTCTTCCCGATCATGAAGCTCATATTTAAGGATGACGCAAAAAAGTGAGCAGCAGCGGAAACGATTAAAAAATAAGATATTTCCTTTTTGTATTGACTTTATAAAATACTGCATACTATAATATAAGTACAGAAAATTGTACGTTTTATTATAGGAGGTGGAAGCAATGTTAGCAGTGAATTATACAGAATTAAGGGGAAATATGAAAGAATGTATGGATAAAGTTTCTGATGATTTTGAAACCCTGATTGTAACGCGTAAAAAAAATAAAAACATTGTGATGATATCTGAAGAAACATATAATAACATGATGGAAAATATGCATCTTATCGGAAATGAAGAGAACTATAAATGGCTGATGGAATCCAAACGTCAGTTGGAAGAAGGGATGCTTCAAATGAAAGAGTTAATAGAGGTTTCTGAGGATGAATAAAGTTTTTACAAAAAACGGATGGGAAGATTATATTTATTGGCAGACAGAAGATAAAAAAACGCTGAAGAAGATTAACAAGCTGATTGAAGATATTTGTAGAAATGGAAATTCTGGCATCGGAAAACCTGAACCACTATTGGGAGATTTATCAGGATTCTGGAGTCGAAGGATCAATGAAAAAGATCGGCTGGTCTATAAGATTGATGAAAAAAATGTCTATATTATTTCATGCAGATACCATTATTAGAGAATGGCAGTGAGAAAAATGATATTTGCAAGGGTATCACACGAGCATCAGATTTGATGATCGTGTGGTACCCTCTTTTTATGAAATTTGTTGAAAAATAAGTCAGTAATCAAACCGAGTACAAGAAAAAGTACGATGACAAGCAGCCAAAGAGGTACTCCGGGATGATTGTGCAGTTCATAGATTTGTTGTGGATTCATAGTATCTGTGATTTTTTTGATATTCTCTGTCCGGATTAAATCACCGAGGAATTGTCCGATCACGACGCCGATGATATTTCCTGCTGTAACGAAAAAAGCGGGGAGTGGTTTTTGGCATAAAATCAGGATCAGGCACAGACTCCAGATTCCGCAATAAAAATTGCGTGAAGTCATGATTATTCACATCCATTCATATTGAGAAAAATTAATATCATATGTTCTTTTTTAGAATATCATAAAATAATAGAAGGTACAATGCGAGATGAAGTGGAAAGATTGAAAAATAGTAAATCTGTAAATTACAAAAAAGACATTCGATCTCTCGAATGTCTTTCATCTAGTGCGGAAGAAGAGACTTGAACTCTCACAGGATTAACTCCCACTAGAACCTGAATCTAGCGCGTCTGCCATTCCGCCACTTCCGCGTTTCTTGTCGGCTGTCCGCCTGACAAGATGTATAATACCATAGTGGAATCGATTTGTAAACCCCTAAATTCAAAAAAATCTAAATTTTTTTATTTTTTTGAATTATTCATATTATTTAGCTATTTCTGCCAGTTTCATCTTCTTCATTTCGCGTGAGATCAAGAACACAGAAGTAAGGAACGCAATGGCATCAGCTGCCGGTCCCGCATACATAATTCCGTCGATTCCCAAAAACAGCGGAAGAATGAAAAGCAGCGGTATCAGGAAGAAAACCTGACGGGTGAGGGAGAGCAGCATTCCTTTGACTGGTTTTCCGATTGCAGCAAAGAAATTGGATGATAATAACTGTACGCCGTTTAAGAGGACCATAAACAGGAAGATCCGCATAAATTTGACGGCAAACTCAAAATAAAGAGCATCTCCCGTTCCGAACAGGGAGATAATCTGGCGTGGACATAGCTGGAACAAAAGAAATCCAATCAGAGATATGACCAGATTACACTGGATTGCCAGTTTATAAACGCCGCGGACACGATCATACTGTTTTGCACCGTAGTTGAACCCGAGGATTGGCTGGGAGCCCTGAGAGATCCCGATGATGACTGCCAGCAGGATCGCATTTGTTTTCATAACAATTCCACAAGCTGCCAGCGGGATTTCTTTTCCGTAAGGAGAAAGTGCTCCATAATAGGTCAGTGAATTATTCAGTACGATCTGTACAAATGTGAGCGCTACCTGATTTAAACTGTTGCTCATGCCGAGGGAAGCGATTTTTAAACAAAGCTTTCTGTGAAGCCGGAAATAATGCGCTTTTAGTTCCACATTTCGGAATCGCTTTAAATAGCTGACGGCAACCAGACAGGATACAATCTGTCCGATGATCGTTGCCCACGCAGCACCTGCAACTCCCAGTTTAAAGATAAAAATAAAGACCGGATCCAGTATGGTGTTGCTGATCGCACCGATCAGCATACAGGTCATGGAAAATTTCGGACTTCCGTCTGCCCGGGCGAGGTTGCTCATCCCATTGTTGACAATCAGAAAAGGCATACCGATTGCGGTGATCCGGGTGTATTCTTTGGCATATGGCATGATTTCGGCTGTTGCACCGAATGCGGTGAGCAGCGGAACGAGAAAAATCTCGATCAGTACGGCGTAGATCACACCAAAGACAAGCATCATTGTAAATGCAGTCCCTACGACCTGCGCGGCGTCCTCTTTTTCGCCGGCTCCCAGATTCAGGGAAAACAGTGAAGCACTTCCGATGCCGATCAGAAGTGCGATGGCAAGAGAGATGGTGGTCAGAGGAAACGCAACATTAGTAGCTGCATTACCGAGATAGCCGACTCCCTGGCCGATAAATACCTGGTCTACGATGTTATACAAAGAACTGACAAGCATTGCGATAATGCTTGGGACTGCAAAAGATTTTAAAAGTCTGGGAAGTGGTTCATAACCCAGTGGATTTTCTGTCGGAACAGAATTCATAAAAATCGCCTCGTCTTTCTTGAAAAAATTCATGTTTTATTATAGGGCAAAAAAATAGGATTGTCAAATTTATTTTTTGTTATGGCATTATATGAAAATAAAAATGAAAATACAGAAGAATTGATATTTCAATCTTTGTCTTATGGAAATTGAAAAACACGTTCTTTTGTGAAAACAGCAGCTTCCAGAAAAGAAAAAATATAAAATAGGAGAGAGCAGAGTATGAAAAAAACAATTATTTTATCACTGGTTTTAGGATTGGGTATTATGTTAAGTGGATGCAGTGAGAAAAAAGAACCAGCAGGTGAAGAAAAAGAAGTGACACTTCATGTTGTGGTAGAAGATAAGGTAAATGGAAAAGAATTAGTGAATAAAGATATTACACAGACAGGACAAATCAATACTTTGTATGATTTTTTAGAAAAGTGTGAGGAGTTAGATGTCGTTTTTAAAGATGGAAGCTATGGAGCCTACATCGATGAAATGAGTGGGTTAAAACAAGACTTTAACAAGGGACCATGGTGGCTGTATGA
>ENA-OPXH01000676-OPXH01000676.1-human-gut-metagenome-genome-assembly--contig:-NODE-676-length-28834-cov-5.216130_pt1 | contig 28834 bp, 29 predicted proteins | sample MGYA00241521_ERZ502034 | MGnify/ENA primary metagenome ERZ502034 (study PRJEB25962, sample SAMEA2042103) | human gut metagenome | biome: human gut; feature: human-associated habitat; material: faeces... | reverse complement strand
GTGAAGGTGGACGTACAGTAGGATCTGGAAAGGTTGCTACAATCATCGAGTAATCACTGATTAGCAGATAAATTATATATAGTGTTATCGAAAGATAACTTTGTGTACAAACGTAAGATGCCCGTAGAACTTCGGTTCTACGGGTTTTTCTGTTGCGTGGAAATATACAAAAGAGTGGAAAAGAATAACGAACAGTATAGAAAAGCGGTTGCCGGGAGAGTGTCCTGACAACCGTTTTTGATAACAGAATGATAACAAAACATATTATTTTCACTTTTTAATACCAGGCAGACATTCCTTCTTTTAAAATTTTCCCGGAATTGTAGCCTTCTATGATTTTACCGATTGCATGATCTGCAAAAAAGTCTTTGTAAATTCAGTTGTTGCTGACGGCCATTCTTCCTCTGTTAAAAGAGGAAGTCCCTCTTCTTTTCTCATATCGTTAACAGAATTTCTGAATTCATTTTGTTCATCTACAGTAACAATATGGGAAAAATCATCATGTGCCATTTTCTGAATTTCTACAGTTTCATTTAATTTGTCAATTAGTATAATTCCATGCATCTTATTTTCATTGCCATTTGGAAAATACCAATAAATAAGATATTGTTCAGTTTCTTCCACTAATCTAAAAGTAACCATTTTGTCACACTTTCCATTTCTATAAATGCAAAATTAAGTTAGATCATAAACGCTGACAGTATTGCTCTCAGTAGGGAAAAGTTGAGATGTTGGTGGAGCAGATGGGTGAACAGTGGGGAGTGACAGAAGAAATGAAGATGCAGGAACAGATGGAATGGGTGCGACGGATGAATAATATCAAAGCAAATGCCGAAGAAATAGCATTGAAAGAAACTATATATTTATAATGTAAAAAGAATCTCTGTTCAAATATTTATTGATAATTAATATTTGAATGGAGATTTTTCATGGACAAATAAACAATGTAGAAGTATAATGAGCAGAAAAGAAGGGGGCGATTATTATAAGAGAAACACCAGAAAGATTCAAATTAGAGGATACAACAATATGGTCTTTTCCTGAAAGAGGAAATTGGGCTACACATTCAGGAAAATACAGAGGAAACTGGTCTCCGTATATTCCTAGAAATATTATTTTAAGGTATTCAAAGAAAAAAGATTGGATACTTGATCAATTCTTAGGCAGTGGCACAACGTTAATCGAAGCAAAGTTATTAGGACGAAATGCAATTGGCGTTGATATAAATTCTGAAGCTGTCAAATTATCTAACACAAATCTAAATTTTACTTGTCAAGAAAAATCAAAAATATTCACCAAACAAGGAAATGCAAACAATTTATCATTTATTAAAGACGAAAGTATAGATCTTATCTGTACCCACCCACCATATGCTGATATTATACGGTATAGTAAAGAAATCCCAGGAGATATTTCTCATTTAAAATATGGGGATTTTTTGCAGGAACTGGAACAGGTTGCAAAAGAATCATATAGAGTACTAAAAAAGCAAGGAATATGTACATTTATGATTGGAGATATACGGAAGAAAGGCTATGTGCTACCACTGGGAATGAATTCTATGCAGAAATTTGTTGATGCAGGATTTAAACTTAAAGAAATCATTATAAAAGAACAGCATAATTGTCGTTCTACTGATTATTGGGAGGAAAGAGAAAGAAAATTCTTAATGCTGGCACATGAATATATTTTTATATTGGAGAAAGCAGACGATCATAATTCCATTTGAAATGATAGAAATAGTATTTTGCGAATAAAAACATATGTTTGTGAAAAAGTATGCGATCGCTGAAATTAATGTTGATATGACTGAAATCACATGGTAGAATAACGGCATAGCAATATTTTAGAAAAAATGGTTTAGAGGTTAAAATATGGCGGTCAGTTATAAAAAATTATGGAAATTACTTATCGATAGAGATATGAAAAAGAAAGACTTATGTGAGGCTGCAGGTATCAGTCATGCTTCAGTGGCGAAACTCGGAAAAAATGAAAATGTTACAACAGATGTGCTGGTGAAAATTTGCACTGCCTTAAAATGTGATATTAGCGATATCATGGAAATAATAGAGATTGAAAGGGAAAAGGCGTGATGGAACAAGTTTTAAAGAAAGAAAAACAGATACAGGCAAAGCCTATTATGAAATGGGCCGGTGGGAAGACCCAGATGTTAGGGGATATCATGCCTAAAATTCCCCAGAAATATGGAAAATATATAGAGCCATTTATTGGTGGTGGTGCGCTGTTTTTTGCATTAAGTCCGGATAAAGCAATAATCGCAGATAGCAATCCTGAATTGATTAACATGTATCGACAAGTTGCTGATAACGTAGAGGCTGTCATTTCATATCTGAAAAAGTATAAAAATACTAAAGAAGATTTTTATGAAGTACGTTCGTTAGATTGGCTCAAATTAAAAAAAGAAGAAGCAGCAGCGAGAACGCTTTATTTGAATAAAACGTGTTTTAATGGTTTATATCGTGTAAATAAGAAAGGACAGTTTAATGTTCCGTATGGTAAATATAAAGCTCCAAACTTTTGCGATGAAGAAGCTTTATATGCTGCATCAGATGTGCTGAAAAAAGCAACTATAACATGTGGAGATTATCTATCTGTATTGAAAGAATATGCAGAACCAGGAGATTTTATCTTTTTAGATCCTCCATATTTGCCAATTTCAGAATATTCAGATTTTAAAAGATATACAAAAGAACAATTTTATGAAGAAGATCATGTAGAATTGGCGGCAGAGGTTAAAAGACTGCAGGAGTTAGGTTGTCATGTAATATTGACAAATTCAAACCATCCATTGGTTCATGAGCTATATGCAGATTATAAGATTGAAGTTATTCAAACTAAAAGGTATATTTCTTGTAATGGAAATAAAAGAAAAGGTGAGGATATTATAGTAAATATTCTGCCAAAACAGAAAACTATGTTAAAAATAGTTCCGAAACCTTTGCCTGAGCAGGTAATGAAATATCCAGCAACTAGGTATATGGGTTCTAAAAGTAAATTATTGCCTCAAATTTGGGCTGTTGCCTCACAATTTGATTTTGATTCAGTAGTGGATCTGTTTTCAGGCTCAGGCATTGTGGGATACATGTTTAAAGCTCAGGGAAAAACTGTAATTAGTAATGACTATATGGCAATGTCGGCAACCTTTACTAAGGCAATGGTGGAAAATAATAACATTGTATTGCCGTTGGAGGAAGCAAAAAAATTATTGATTGAAAAAAAAGAGTCTGACCATTTTGTAGAAGAGACGTTTCAAGGGTTATATTACAAAGATGAAGAAAATAGACTAATAGATATTTTACGAACTAATATTGCTTCTATTAGAGATCAATATAAGAAAGCAATTGCAATGACGGCGTTGATCAGAGCTTGTACAAAGAAAAGACCAAGAGGGATTTTTACATATACCGGAGATCGGTATAATGATGGAAGAAAAGATTTACAAAAATCTTTAGAACAGCAATTTTTGGAAGCAGTGGAAAGTATCAATGATGCAATTTTTGATAATGGTTGTGAAAATAAATCTAAGCATGGTGATGCAATGGAAGTAAAAATTAAGCATCCAGATTTAGTATATATTGATCCACCGTATTATTCTCCATTGTCAGATAATGAATATGTACGTAGATATCATTTTGTCGAAGGTTTGGCACGAGATTGGAAAGGTGTGGAAATACAAGAAAATACAGTAACAAAGAAATTTAAGTCATATCCGACACCATTTTCAACTAGAAAAGGTGCTGCAGATGCATTCGATAAGTTGTTTAAAAAGTTTTCTGACAGTATTTTGATTGTATCTTATTCTTCTAATAGTCAACCAACACAAGATGAAATGGTTGCACTTATGTCTAAATACAAAGAACATGTTGAAGTAGTTCCAATAGATTATACATATTCTTTTGGAAATCAAAAACATGCTAAAACAAATCGAAATAAGGTACAGGAATATTTATTTGTTGGATTTAACGGAGAAGATGTATGGAAGAAAAAATAGATATTTGGTTAGTAGGAAATACTGGATTACGAAATCCAAATAGAATACAGGAAGGCTTTAAAGCATTTGCAAATTCACCGTATGTGGGAAAACTTCGTGGGAAAGAGAATGAAATAGGTTTTATGAATTTCCTTAATGACCAAGGAATTATCCAAAATGAAGCAGGCAAAGATACATCTGGTAGTCATGCTCGGAAATGGCGTTTGATGTTTTCGAAAAATGGTTTTATCTATCCACAAGTAAAGAAGAAAGATGGAGATCAAGACAAACTGGGTCAGTTAGATGATATAACACCATTTGGACGAATTTTTTTAAAGGCAGATACGTATCCTGCAGTGCAGGAATGTTATTTAAGGGCATTAAGTGTTGAACAGTTTGCTATGCCAGATGGGAATTCTTATTTTTCTCCATTGAGGTGGATACTGGCGATTATGTTGGAGTTAGAAAAAAGAACGGGAAGTTCCGAGATCACCAGAATAGAATTTGCATTATGGGGGCATACGACAAATCCAAGTTATTCAATTGAAAAAGTCGTGGATAATATTTTGGATCTGCGTATTCGTAGAAAACAAGCACCGTCAAAACGTAATTTTGACAAGAAGGAAGTTGCAGAACGTGGAAAACACTATGATAAGAAAGCAGATAATTTTCTTGATTATAGTGACATGAACATGCGATACTTACGTATTTCTGGAGTGCTACAACGAAAAGGTAGAGGAATGATCATTGTCCCAGCCAAGCATATTTTGGCTGAAAAATTGGCAAAATCAACATCCAATGAAGAATCGATAATGATTCAATATAAGAGATTGTGTGAAGGTGCGGAATTACCAACGGACAATTTGGATACTGCTAAAGCTTTATTGGATGATTTAATGAAGCAGATGAAGGGAAGACATATTCTGTTTGATATAAGTGATCTACCGTTAAATACTGCAACAGAAATTAATATTGCTAGAAAACGTTTAGAAAATCTTTTATCTCAGACAGATGAAATCCAGTATGCGAAAGAACAATGTAATCAATGGCAAGAAATAGCAGACTATATGGAGCTAGTGATTAAAGGTGGGGGAAAGCGTACATACGATGATGATAATGTTATTGAAGTGCCAAAAGATGAGACCCCGGCATATTTGGAGTGGATTTTATGGCGAGCCTCTTTAGCTATTGATCACATGGTCAATAAACCTTATGAGGTAAGGGGATTTAAACTGGATTCAGATTTTCTTCCAGTATCTGTTGCAGGTGGTGGAAAGGGTGATCTATACTGTGAATTTAATGATTTTACAATCTTAACGGAAGTCACGATGTCTACGTCATCACGCCAAGAAGCAATGGAGGGTGAGCCTGTAAGAAGGCATGTGTCAGACGCTGTCTTAAAATATGATAAGCCAGTATATGGAATGTTTATTGCTGTGAAAATAGATACAAATACTGCAGAAACATTCAGACATGGAATTTGGTACGCACGAGGAGATTTAAAGCAGAGATTGGACATTGTTCCACTAACATTAGCCCAGTACCGGGAATATTTTATGGCAATGTTTAGAACAGGTCATGCTAATCCAGAAAAACTACGAGAATTGATTTTGCTATGCGAAACCAGAAGAGATATTTTGAATGCACCAGGATGGAAGGTGTATATAGGAAATACGGTTGATGAAAAAATAAAAAGAATGGAAGAAGAAAAGAAGGTTGACTGAAATCATAAATTGGACAATGCCAACATTCATAAGAGATACAAGGGAGACAGGTAAATGGCAACGTATGGAAAATATCAAGTATATTATGAAAAGATAAAAACAGAAGTAGAAAAAATTAGAGAAGAAAATGGATATTTAAATTTGTCTAAAGCCTTTGCACACTGGTATTTGAAAAATACTTTGAAAATGGATGAACAAGATATTGCAGAGACAATTATTGATGGAAACGGAGATAACGGAATTGATGCAATTACAGTTCAAGATGCAGAAATGACGTTATATCAATTCAAATTTCCAGACAAAGGAAAAAATATTGATAAGCAAATTGATGAAAAAACGGTTTTAAAAATCTTTAACGGGTATAAGAAACTAGTGAGTGTTAGAAAACCTCGGTCAATGAATGAAAATTTTTTAAAGTTTCGAGAGATAGTAAAAGAAAAAAATATTTTTGATTATAAAGTTGTATTTATATCTTTTTCAAATGGCTTTTCGCAACCAGCGTTGGATGCGTTCGAAAGTGAAAGTGAAGATATAAGAGATACAACTGGAAATGATATACAACATAGTTTGATTTTGCAAAAAAATATATGTGATTTATATGATAGGATACAAAAGAAGGCAAAAATTGATATCAATATTACATATAAAAAACTGGATCAAAGTTATAACTTAGATGAAAATGTAAAATCATTTGTAGGATTTGTTTCGGCTAAGAAATTAATAGAAGCATGCAAACAACATATGGATGTTATTTTTGATGAAAATATTCGTTTATATGAAGGTGATGATAATAATGTTAATGAGGGAATATATAATACAGCAATAGGAAAGGATTCTTGCAATTTTTTCTTTTATCATAATGGTATTGTGCTTATTTGCGATAAGTGTAAAAATAGTACGGGAAATCAAAGTGTTTTACTAGAAGGTGCATCTGTAGTAAATGGATGTCAGACAATTAATAGTTTAAAAAGAGCTTACGATGATTTAAAACTGAAGGATGATGTATTTATACAATTTAGAATTATTGAAACAAACGATTTTGACTTAAGAGCAAAAATAACAGAGTATTTAAATTCTCAAACACAAATTAGGGATAGCTATTTTTTGGCTAATAATTCATTTATTAGAGCACTACAAATAGAATTGCTGAATAAAGAATATTTTTTAGAAAGATTAAGTAATGAGTATGTATATAAACATCATTTAGGAAAGGTCAAAGAGTATGATAAAAAACATATTTTAAATTTGGAAAAGGTTATTCAAATTTTTGCGGCATTTTATTTTAATGAATATGCAGCGAGGGCAAAAAGTGGAAAAGGGGAGCTGTTTGATAAAAAAATTGCAGAAATGTTAGTCAGTAATATAGATGCAACCAAGGTTATTCATGCTGTTGAATGGTATGATAAAATAAGTCAAATTATTACTTTATATAGAAAATGTAAACGTTCAAATAATCATAAAATGGATTTTTTTGAGTATATGGATATGGATGTATCAGATGAGGAATATCAAAAGGTATTAAGTGAATTCTTATTCTTGAATACAGGAGATTTGTTATTACTAAATGCAATTTCAAATTTAGAAAAAACGCGTGTATATGAAGATGAACAGTATATGGTAATTGATGCAATAAAAATATGCAAGAATGCAGTTACTAAGAGTAAGCTACAACCATATCAAGCAACGAAGAATGCAACGGTATTTGCCCAAATACAAAAGGATGTTAATTAAAGCGGTGATAACACCATGATAACAAAATCTCCAAAAACCACACGGGCACAATGGAAAATTTGGATTTTTCCCCACAAATCACACGAAAAATCACCATTTGCACACTGCAATATACCGGTCTGATACCGTGAAGGTGGACGTACAGTAGGATCTGGAAAGGTTGCTACAATCATCGAGTAATCGTGAAAGCTGTTCTTTGAGCAAAGCGAAAAGAACTACCTTGAATAAAGTATATTGCCCGCAGGACTTCGGTTCTGCGGGTTTTTTCATGATGAAATTAAAAATTGAATTGACGGAGTTTCAAGTCTAATATAAAATTTATACTAATAGATTTTGTTTTGATAATATACATCAAAAAAGAGACCTGACCTTAGAAGAGTACAGGCAGAGCAGATGAGATACGATTATCCACTTAATTCTACAGGAGAAATTTACATGGAATTACGAGAATACACAAATTTTAATCAGAAAGAAATTTTGTCACTTTACACCAGTGTAGGATGGGAGAATTATACAAGAAGTCCTCAAATGTTGGAGCGGGCATATGAGAATTCATTTTTAAAGATTGCTGCTTTTGATGGAGAGCAATTGATTGGTATGGTCAGAGTTGTGGGTGATGGTGCATCAGTTGTTTTAATACAGGACTTACTGGTGCGTCCGGAATATCAGAGGAAAGGAATCGGGAGTAAACTGATGCGTGCGGTTTTGGAACGATGCAAGGATGTGTATCAGATTGAACTGATGACAGACGATACCGAAAAGACGATTTCATTCTATCAGTCATTAGGGCTGAAAAAAGCAGATGAAATTGGTTGTTGTGCTTTTTTGAAAATGTGATGGCAAGCAGGAGGAGCAGAATATATGGATTCATATACATTTCATACTCCAATCGGTTTTCTCACCATACGCGAAGAGGAACAGAAGCTGACGAATCTTTTTTGGCGAGCTGCTTCTGAGAAAATGATGAAGAATGAACGACATTCTGATTTTTTACACGAAGTGTACACGCAGATAAATGAATATTTTGAAGGCAAGAGAGAGCAATTTGATGTGCCGTTAAAATGTGAGGGAACGCCGTTCCAGCAGAGTGTTTGGAGACAATTGCAGAAGATTCCGTATGGGGAGACGAGAAGTTACCAGGAGATTGCGATTGGTATCGGCAATGAGAAAGCAGTACGTGCTGTTGGACAGGCAAACAATAAGAATCCGATTATGATCATAATCCCATGTCATCGTGTGATCCATAAAAACGGAGATATCACAGGATTTGCCTGTGGGTTGGAAGTGAAGCAGTATCTGTTGGAGTTGGAAAAGGGAATGGGATTGAGATAGCATAGAGATGATATTTTCATTATTACTTACAAAGGAGCGGGAGAAACAGGGCATCAGCCAGGAACGGTTGTGCAGAGGCTTATGTGCGGTTTCTAACCTAGATTTAAAAAGCTGGGAAGGATGTCAGCAGATTGCTCTTGCAGAAAAGATCCAGGGAGAAAAAGAGAAAGCAGTAGAAATGTGGAAGCTGCTTTTGCAAGATTATGGTAATAGTAAGGTTCGGATGGAATATCATTTTCAGGAAGTGATGCTTGCAAACAGAATCTATGCTATGAAAGAATTCCATGACGAAATCGGGAAAAATGTTTCCTGGTTATGTCATGGGATTTTTTTACGTCTTCTTTGATAATGAGAATTGTGAAAGGAGAAATGTAATATGCAAAAGCGAATTTTCGTACATGGTTATTTCGGAAAAAACAAAGGGATTCTTACGGGTTTTGTTATTTTTTCAATAATGAGTGGAACATCTTACATGCTCTGGTCATTTTTATTCGAACAGGCCAGTGGATTTGCAGGAGGAACGGCAGACACCTCCATCCAGCAATTATGTCTGTCTGCAGGATTGTGTCTGCTGTATTTTGTGGTCAGTCAACAGCTGATGTTTTATTTTCAGAGAAGGTTGTTAAAACAGATCAATACACAATTGAAACAGGATGTATTTCATGCGCTGATGAAAAAAGGTGTGGCAAAGTTTACGGAGAAAAACAGCGCGGTATATCTGTCTGTGTTAAACAATGACGTAACAAATCTGGAGAACAACTATTTTGCGAAGATTCCGGAGATTTTACAAAATGGATTTGTATTTCTGACTTGTGCGGGTGTACTCTGCTATTATGACGTCAGGATCGTGTGTCTGGTGATTTTGACGGCATTACTCCCGGTGGCGGTTCCATTTTTAATCGGAGAGAAATTGTCACAGAAGACCAAAGCATTATATGAAGAACTTGAGAATTACAATCGGAAGCTGAAAGACTGGATGGGTGGTTTTGAAGTGATTCATAGTTTTCAGGTTGAGGACGAAGTGAAAAAACGGTTTGCGAAAAGTGTGGAAGATGTGGAGAAACGGCGTTATGAGGGAAGAGGATATCAGAATCCATACGGAATATTGACGTTATTGCTGACGTATCTGATCTTGAGTATACAGTTATTTGTCTCAGCGTATCTGGTATTTATCGGAAGTATTTCAGAGCGGATGCTGCTGAGTATTTTTTATTTGATCTCCAGTGTCAACAATCCCATCCGGGAGATTGCATATCTGCTTTTGGATGTCAAGGCAGCAATTCCAAATGCAAGAAAGGTGGAGACGCTTTTCAAGGAAAGACCGGAAGAATCGAAGAAAACAGGGGAATCGGTAAAATCAGTCATGCCGTTGGAGTTGAAAGAGGTACGATTTGGCTACACGAAAGCAAAAGAGGTCTTACATGGGGTGAATATGTGCTTTGAGAAAGGGAAAAAGTATGCCATTGTGGGAAGCAGCGGATGCGGAAAATCAACGTTGTTGAAGCTGCTGGCGAACTATTATAAAGACTACGAGGGAGAAATTCTCATAGGAGAACAGGAACTTCGGATGATAGAAAGAAAAAGTCTAAGTCGGAAAATAGCCATGATCCATCAGAATGTGTTTTTGTTTGAAGATACATTGCGGGCAAACATTACGATGTTTCAGGAATATCCGGATGAAGAAATCAAAGCTGCAGTAAAAAAGGCAGGACTTGAGAAAATCGTAGAAGACAATCCATTGGGGACAGAGCAGATGGTTTGCGAAAATGGCAATAATTTTTCCGGTGGGGAAAAACAGCGGATCGCGATTGCAAGGGCAATTTTAACCAGGGCAGAAGTGTTATTGCTGGATGAGGCAACGTCCAGTCTGGATGCAGAACTTTCCATGCAGATCGAGCAGTTGATCTTAAGTCAAAAAGAGACCACCATATTGAATGTAACACATCGATTTCATGAGTCGATTTTGAGACAGTATGACTGCATTTTGACCATGCATCAGGGAAAGATTGTGGAGATGGGGACATTTGAAGAGTTGATGAAGAAAAAGCAATTTTTCTATAGCCTCTATACCGTGAATCATTAGCAGGGGAGGACATTATGATACAGAAAACAGGTTCGATTCATGTTTATTTTCAAAGAAATAAGGGGCATCTGGCAGGTGTGATCTTATGTTCCATTCTGGCGGGAATGGGGGAAACGATGTGGGCATTTGTGTTTCAGAAAATTGGAGAATTGCCGGGAGATATGACAAAGGCAGCGATTTTGAGACTGGCAGGGATTCTTTTGTTTACTGTTTTTTATTATGCAGTCAGTCAGAATGCCTGCGCTTATTTTCGGAGGACATTTCTGAAGCGGATCAATATACAGCTGAAGAGGGATGTGTTCGATGCAGTGCTGGATCAGGATATGATCCAGTTTACGAGCAACAACAGTGGGATGTATCTCTCAATACTGAATAGTGATGTAACAAATTTGGAGAATAACTATTTTGCGAAGATTCCGGAGATTATTCAGCAGAGCTTTGTTTTTCTTGGATGTCTGGCAGTTCTTTGCTATTACGATGGCCGGGTGGCAGGTATGGTTCTGCTGACAGTGTGGATACCGGTTGCAGTACCGTTTTTATTTGGAAATGTGATTTCCGAAGCTGAGGGAAGGTTTTACCGGAACTTAGAACAGTATACAGGGAAACTGAAAGATTTCTTTGGAGGATTTGAAGTGATTCAATGTTTTCAAATTGGAAAAGAAACGGAAGAGTTGTTTGGAAGTTGTGTAAAGGATGTGGAAGAGTCTCGTTATCACGCTCGATTTTGTGAAAGCAGCAGTGAAGTGTTTGCTCTCTCATTGACATATGGGACGTTGTTTTTTCAGATTTTATTCTGTGCCTGGACGGCTGCAAAAGGAAAAGTATCTGCAAATGCAATGCTGAGTATTTTATACTTACTTTCCAGTATCAACAATCCGGTGCAGAATGCAGTACAGGCGTTTCTTTCTGTGAAATCAGCCAGACCAAATGTGGAAAAAGTGGAGAAATTATTGGCAAAACCTAAAAAAAGAACCCATCCGTCTGTTGACCGGAAGTGAAGAATAAGGAACAAAATATCCGCAAATCTGCATAATGTCAGAATTTGTCTAAAATAAACAGGTTTCCATGATTTGATTGTCGAAAAAAGAAAATTAAATTGTATAAAAGTGATAAAAAATATAAAGTTATACTTATTAAAATGACTTGATTCACAAAGAAAAAAGTTTTTATTAAAAAAACTAAGGTGAAATAGCAATAATTATAAAATCCAAGCCAACTTCCGAATAGAAAAATATAGACAAATGAGCTATCATAAAGTTATCAAATCGACAGGGAGGATATAAGATGAAAAAGAAAGTGGTTAGAAAACTGATGGCACTCGCACTTGTTTCCGCCATGGCAACTTCTATGCTGGCCGGATGCGGATCAAGTGATGATTCAGGCAAGGATTCAGGAAAAGATGCTGACAAAGGCTCAGAAGAGACAGTCCTGAAAGTTGCTGCGTTCGAAGGTGGTAACGGAACTCAGATCTGGGAAGATATCGCGAAAGCATTTGAAGAGTCTCATGATGGAGTAAAAGTAGAACTTGAGATGTCTCCTGAACTGGACAAAGACCTGACAAAAGCAATTCAGAATGGAGATGTACCGGACGTTGTATATTACAACCTGGGACAGCCAAGTGGATTCACAGAGACAATGCTGAAGGAAGAAGCGATTGCGGATATCTCTGATGTATTCGATGACGAACTGAAAGACAAGATGCTGGATGGTATCCTGGATGGTACAGATGCACAGCCATACGGAGACGGAAAGATTTATCTGGCACCGATTTTCTATACACCTACAGGATTCTGGTACAATGCGACATTGGTAGGTGAAGGAAAACAGTACGAGATCCCGACAACATGGGATGAGTTCTTCGCACTTGGCGAGCAGGCTAAGAAAGACGGACATGCACTCTTTACATTCCCTACAACAGGATACTTTGATGCTACAATCTATGCAATGCTCGCACAGGCAGGCGGACTTGATTTCTACAATGATGCATTAAAATATGATGCAAATACATGGACATCTGATGAAGGAAAGAAAGTTCTTGATACAGTTGCAAAACTTGTAGGAAAAGACTATACACAGGAAGATACAGTTTCCAATGCAAACGCTGACGGTGGATTCAAGATCAATCAGCAGAACGTAATCGATGGAAAAGCATTATTTATGCCAAACGGAAACTGGGTGATCGGTGAGATGGCAGCTTCTACTCCGGAAGATTACGAATGGGGTATGATGGGTGTTCCGAAATGGAGCGAAGATGAATCACAGTCTGTATACACATTTACAGAGCAGATGTGGGTACCTGCTGATGCACCGAACATGGATCTTGCAAAAGAATTTGTGAAATTCATGTATTCTGACGAAGTAGTTGATATCTGTCTGAACAACAAGACAACAGACAAAGAGTCCGGAAAAGAATCTGATACACCAGTAGTAGTTCCTGTAAAAGGAGCAGCAGACAAGCTTCCAGACGGTGTTACAAAAGACTGTTATGCAGCAGCAACAGCAGATGACGTTGTAGCTGTTACAGGTAAATGGGCAACAACAGCTCCGATCGAAGGACTGGATATGGCAAAAGCTGTTTACGGACCGATCGAGTCTATCAACACAGGCGATATGACAGTTGATGAATGGCAGAAACAGTTAGTAGAGACTTGGGAAAAATGCGCAGACGCATTAGAGAAATAAAAGAGTGATATTCGGCTGACATGAAACGGTGAGTTATGATAACTCACCGTTTTTAAAAGACAGCAGTATGGAGGAGGAAATCTATGAACAGGGAGAAAGCGCAGAGAAGATTTATATTCATTTGTCTGGCGCCTGCTGTAATTCTGGCAACGATCTTTATATTTATTCCGACGATCAATGTCTTCCGTATGTCCTTGTACCGCATGGGTGGAATTACAAATAAGAAGAGTTTTGTGGGATTCAGCAACTTTGTAAAACTGATGGATGATAAGAACTTTCTGGAAGCGATGCAGAACTCGATTCTTATCATTGTAATGGTAATGATCTGTACGATCGTTCTTGCAGTTTTATTTGCGGCGTTACTTTCAAGAGGGAACTTTAAAGGCAAGAATTTCTTCAGAATTATTTTCTACATACCAAACATTTTGAGTATTGTTGTTATTGCAGGTATTTTCGGTGCAATCTACAATCCGAGTACAGGACTGCTCAATACATTTTTGGATGCGATTCATCTGAGTGGATTAAAGCATCAGTGGATGGGAGATCCGAGTATTGTTATTTATTCTGTGATCTTTGCACTGGTATGGCAGGCAATCGGATATTATATGGTCATGTATATGTCCAGTATGGCAGCAATTCCGGAAGATCTCTATGAGGCCGCATCACTGGATGGAGCAACAGAGATTCAGATTTTCTTCCAGGTGACTTTGCCGTTGATCTGGAGCAATATCCGTACTACATTGACATTCTATATCATCAGTACGATCAACTTAAGTTTCCTGTTTGTTCAGATCATGACAGACGGAGGCCCGAACGGAAAGACAGAAGTTTTCCTGAACTATATGTACAAGCAGGCATATGGAGCAGGTGTATACGGATACGGTATGGCGATCGGAGTTGTTGTATTCCTCTTCTCGTTCATACTGGCAGCAGTTGTAAACAAGATTACAGACAGAGAAGTCTTAGAATTCTAGAAAGGAGCGAAGTAGAGATATGCATGAGAAAAAACACAGAATTCCTACACATGTACTTTACAAGATTTTTATCTATGTAGCTCTGATCGCTCTGGCTATTTCGATCATTGTACCGGTTGCATGGGTATTTATGGCGAGTTTGAAGAAGAATGCAGAATTCATTGGAGCGGATGTAAATCCATGGGCACTTCCAAAACAGTTTTACTATCAGAACTTTGTAGTAGCATTTCAGGATGCAAGAATGGGAGATTTCTTCCTGAACTCTTTCATTGTGACAGCGCTGGCTCTTGCACTTCTTCTGATCCTGGCTCTTCCGGCATCTTATGTGCTGGCACGCTTTAAGTTCAGAGGAAAGAAGTTCTTCAATGGTGCGTTCATGGCAGGATTGTTTATCAATGTCAATTACATTGTAGTACCGATCTTTTTGATGCTGAGTTCCTGGAACAAGGCTCTGCATGTAGATTTTTTCCTGGATAACCGGTTTATCCTGGCACTGATCTACGCATCCTGTAACCTGCCGTTTACGATTTATCTGCTGAGCGGATATTTCCAGACACTTCCGAAAGGATTTGAAGAAGCAGCTTATATGGATGGATGCGGATACTTTAAGACGATGGTTAAGATCATGATTCCGATGGCAAAACCAAGTATTCTGACGGTAATCATGTTCAATTTCCTGACATTCTGGAATGAATATATTATCGCATATACATTGATGGATGAAAACGGAACACTGGCAATGGGACTGAAGAATCTGATGGCAGTCGAGAGAACAGCAACCAACTACGGTATTATGTATGCAGGTCTTGTGATCGTTATGATTCCGGTACTGGTTCTGTATATCTGTGTACAGAAGAGACTGACAGAAGGTATGACACTTGGTGGACTCAAAGGATAGGAGGAGACAAAAATGCAAGGAAAGATTCGAACTTTGATCATGGCTATTGTTTTTGTTGTCTGCCTCGCCCTGATCATGATAGGACAGAAAAATATCGGCGTGCCGGGACTGATTATGGAACTGGTAGGACTGGTAGGCTTGCTGACACTCTTGTTTATTTACAACAACAAATATAAATAGCAGGTTTGAAAAAGTGAAACAGGCATGGAAGATCTGGTAAGAGCCAGTCTTTTGTGCCTGTTTTGTATAGCAGAAAGTACATGCGGATGCTTGACAATTATCTTTGGATATTGGACAATAGAAGAGAATTGGAAAAAGAAAGAGATACGAGGAGAGAGATTATGAGAATTGGAATTGGAAATGACCATTCAGCATTGGAATTAAAAGCAGAGATCATCGAATTTCTGAAAGAAAAAGGACATGAAGTCGTAGATTTCGGAACGGATTCATCAGAAAGCTGCGACTATCCGAAGTATGGGGAAGCAGTAGGCCGTGCAGTTGTTGCAAAAGAAGTGGACTGTGGAATCTTAATCTGCGGTACAGGTCTGGGGATATCTCTTGCGGCAAATAAGGTGAAAGGTGTGCGTGCAGCAGTATGCAGCGAGCCATTTACCGCGAAAATGTCCAGAGCGCATAACAATTGTAACGTACTTGCATTCGGGGCGAGGGTAGTAGGAGCAGAGCTTGCAAAGATGATCGTGGATGTATGGCTGAATACAGAGTTTGAAGGGGGACGCCATCAGAGACGTGTGGATATGATCATGGAGATCGAAGAAAGATAACATGTAACGTATCAAAGAAAGTGTGAAAAGGATGACAACTGCATGGACTGATGCAGTTATCATCCTTTTTTGCGGCAGAGTTAACGAACCTGTGCAAGAATGTCTTCCAGTACGTCTTCCACAGAATCTGTCACATAGGTAGAATAGTAAGAGATTCCGGGAGCTGCATTGGACATGGCATAGCTGGTGCCGGCAAGTTGGAGCATCTCGATGTCATTATACTGATCTCCGAAAGCAACACATTCTTCCGGTTTTACCTGGAATAAGTCCATCAGATTCTGAAGAGCCGTCCCTTTGTTGCTTCCCGGAGCGATAAAGTCAATCCAGATGTTTCCAGAGGTGACGACTTTGATCTCGGAACCAAAGAGATCTTGCAGATGTTTTAAATATTTATCGACAATATGAGTACTGTCAGACATATTGCAGATGGCAATCTTTAAGATCGGTCCATCTACTTTTGTGATATCATCAACGATTTGCGTAGTATTGTGCATGACATTGACGATATGGTTGACAAACTCCGGTACATTGTTCTCGATGAAACAGGTATCTTCTCTGGAAACTACAATCTCAAAGTGGTCCTGTTTTTTGATTTCCTTTAAAATCCTGGCTGCCAGATCATCGTTGATCGTAGCACGGGAAATGACTTTTCCCTGATGCATGCAGATTGAGCCATTTTCTGCGATAAATGAAATACGGTCCTTTAAAGGTGCAAAGACACGTTTTTGATTATCATACTGTCTTCCGCTGGCAGATACAAAATGAATTCCGGCATCGCACAGTCTGGAAATCAGATCAATCGCCCGCGGAGTGAGCGCCTGGGCGCCGTTTTGTAAAAGAGTTCCATCCAGATCACTTGCAATTAATTTTATCATCATTTCCTCCCATTATGAATGATTGTACGTTATCTATTGTACAGGAAAAACAGAAGAAAGAAAACAGTTGTATTTTAAAATCAAAAAGAATATAATAAGAGCGTCAGTGCGGTGATGTACTGAAAGGCAGTGACACAAAAGGTCAAAAGAAAGAATAAGAGGGAGACATATGGGTAAATATTTTGGGACTGATGGATTCAGAGGAGAGGCAAATGTTGTTTTAACAGTAGAACATGCTTTCAAAGTAGGTCGTTATCTGGGATGGTATTTTGGCAGAGAGAAGAAAGCCAGAATCGTGATCGGAAAAGATACAAGACGAAGCAGTTATATGTTTGAATATGCACTGGCATCAGGACTGACAGCTTCCGGAGCAGATGCATACCTCTTACATGTAACAACAACACCGAGTGTGTCCTATGTGGTAAGAACAGAAGATTTTGACTGCGGAATTATGATTTCTGCGAGCCACAATCCGTTTTATGACAATGGAATCAAGGTGATCAACGGACAGGGGCATAAGATTGAAGCAGAAGTAGAGGAGCAGATTGAAGCGTATATTGACGGAAAAACAGAAGAGCTTCCACTTGCGGTTGGGGAACACATTGGAAGAACAGTTGATTATGCGGCAGGAAGAAATCGTTACATCGGACATCTGATCTCACTGGCAACACGTTCCTTTAAAGATATGAAGATTGGTCTGGACTGTGCTAATGGAAGCTCATCCAGCATTGCAAAAAGTGTGTATGATGCACTCGGAGCAAAGACATATGTGATCAGCAATGAGCCGGATGGTGTAAATATCAATACAAATTGCGGATCCACACATATTGAAAAGCTGCAGGCATTTGTAAAAGAAAAAAATCTGGATGTAGGATTTGCCTATGACGGAGATGCAGATCGCTGCATTGCCGTGGATGAGAACGGAAATGTCGTAGACGGAGATCTGATCTTATACGTATGCGGAAAATACCTGATGGAACAGGGGCGACTTGCAAGAAATACGATAGTTACAACTGTAATGTCCAATCTGGGGCTTTACAAGGCCTGTGATAAAGTCGGCATGAAATATGAGCAGACAGCAGTCGGTGATAAATATGTGTATGAAAACATGATGAAAAACGGATTTGTTCTTGGCGGAGAGCAGTCCGGACATATTATTTTCAGCAAACACGCAAGAACGGGAGACGGAATCCTGACTTCTCTGATGCTGATGGAAGTTATTATGGAGAAGAAACAGTCACTTGGAAAGCTGTGCTCTGAAGTGAAGATTTATCCGCAGCTTCTTCAGAATGTCCGTGTGACAGACAAAAAGACAGCGTTGGAAAATGAAGCCGTACAGAATGCGATCAAAGCAGCGGCAGAAGCACTTGGAAGTGACGGAAGAATTCTGGTAAGAGAAAGTGGAACAGAGCCTGTGATCCGCGTTATGGTGGAAGCGGCAACAGATGAGATATGCACAGAGTATGTGAATCAGGTTGTCAATGTAATGAAAGAACAGGGACTTGTTCAGGAATAAAAATAAAAAAGCAGAATCTTGTACCAAATATGGCGCAAGATTCTGCTTTTTTATTGGATTTCAATCTCGTGTTCGGGTATGGTCTCATCTTCTTCACAAGTTCCGTAAATCTCATAGTTTCCGTAAACTTTTCCGTGAATTTTGCCGATACATTCCAGCTGATCCTGTTCATTGACTACGATATCGGGATCGATCACATTGAGAGAACGAAGTCTGCGGATGCTGCCTTCCTCGGAGAGGATCCGGACATAGTAGATGCCGTTAAACCAGAAAAGTCCAATTTCATTGTGAGAGGCATTGACACGCTGAAGTGCCAGAATGTCATTTTTCTGAAATACCGGCTGATAGCGGTCGATCAGAACCTGAAAGCAGAAGTCGCTGTCTTTGGGAATATGCGTTCTGCGCACCCGGATTGTCTGAGTTGCATCCTGAAAAAGAAAGCCGGAATGGACTTTGCGGATACCGGGACGGTAAAACGGAAGACAGATATATTCGCTCTGGTTCATGCGCTTATATTCTTCGTCAATGATCAGGCGGACCAGACTTTTGCCATTTTCAGAGAGCTCGCGGTATTTTAAAATAGATTCTTTTTCTTCGGGGCTGAGAACTTTTCGGTATAGTTGTTGAATCGTGCTGTTTGAAAGATAATTCCAGTATAGATAATTGGCATCAACATCCAGTGCGTTCATGAGTGCGACTAAAATATCGGGTTTTGGATAGCTGACACCGTTTTCATAGTTTGCGATTGCTGATGGGGTTACATGAATCTTGTTAGCCAGTTCGCTTCTGGAAAGATTCAGCTCCGTGCGGCGGTGACGTATTTGTTTCCCAATTTCCATACAGATATCCTCCGTTATTCAATTTTATAAGAAAAGTATAGTACAGGAATCTTGAAAAGTCAACAAAAGGATTACAAGAAACTTGTTGACTTTTATAGGGATATGGCGTAGACTGGAGATACATTGTGGTGGTGCGGGCAAGAAATGAGAGGGTTAGGAAAATGAGAGACAAGACAATCGATGTACTTCTTCAGATGGGTGTACCAGCCAGCATAAAAGGATTTACGTATATCTGTGATGCAATAGAATTATTTGATACGGATCCCTATTATCCTGATGGAAAAATCTGCTCTTTATATTTTGAGATTGCCCGCCTGCACGAAACAACGGCTTCCAGAGTAGAAAGAGCAATACGGCATGCATTTGAAGTGGCTTTGACCAAAGGGGACAGGGATATAGTAGAACTGTATCTGGATTGTGAACATACACAAAATTCCAATCTGCTCAAAACACTGTATTTCAGAATGCAGCAGGAGGAGCGCAAGAGGGAAAAGGATTTCATATGCAGTTCCAGTATCTGTGAGGTGAAGGCCCAGATTTATCAGGAAGTAGTGGACTTGTTCTCGGTAGAGGTTGAACATTTTCTGGAAAAAATGCTGAGTATGTCAGAAAGGCATTATTGATTGCACCTTTATATCAGAATATGCATATTCTATTACAGAACGGACAGGAAAGGAAATCAATAGAATATGCCATATTCAATCATGCTGGATGCGGGACACGGAGGAAGAGATCCGGGAGCAGTGTATAAAGAGCGGAAGGAAAAGGATGATACCCTTCGTCTGACGCTGGCGGTGGGAGAAATTTTGGAGGCTCACGGTCTGGATGTGCAGTACACCCGTACGACAGATATTTATGAATCTCCTTATCAGAAGGCAATGGAAGCAAACAATGCGGGAGTAGACTTTTTTGTTTCTATTCATAGAAATTCATTTCCTTCAGACAATGCTGTATCAGGAGTAGAAAGCCTTGTATATGACAAATCAGGCATTAAGCTTAGGATGGCAGAAAATATCAACGAACAGCTGGAAGACATCGGATTTGTGAATCTTGGGGTAAAGGCAAGACCGAATCTGGTTGTCTTAAAGAGAACGAAAATGCCGGCCGTGTTGGTGGAGGTTGGATTCATCAATTCAGATGTAGACAACAAATTGTTTGACGAAAATTTTGAAGAAATCGCACAGGCGATCGCTTATGGAATTCTGGATACACTGGAGTCGAATCATGAGGTGGAATCTCCGGGATATGAAGTACAGGTTGGTGCATACCGAAACGAACGATATGCACAGAACCTGTTGGAAGAACTGTTAGAACAGGATTTTCCTGCTTATATTGTGGAAGGAGATCGCCTCTACCGTGTAAGAGTGGGGAATTATATTACACTGGAAGATGCGGCAAGGATGGAGCAGATGCTCAAAAGAGCCGGATATCCGACTGTGATCGTCAGCACCTGAAAACAGCAGGACTAAAACAGCTGATCGATGAGTTCGGCAGTTACATGATGGTACATCTTATCACCGACTTTCATATTAGGACCTTGTCCGCATTGTTTGAAACATTTTTGAGTACGCAGAAGGTAAGTGCCGTCAGATGTTACTTCTCCCTGTCGGATCTGAAGCTTCTGCTCCAGTTTTCTTAAAAGCAGGGCAGATTGTTTGCTGTTGCAGGTGCTTCCCGTACACAAAATAATTTCTTTTTGATAAGTCTGGCTGGAAAGACTCGGATAAAGCCGGATGAGAGTGTCGATCAGGGCAGGTTTTACCTGCATGATCGATGCAATCTGTTCTTTTGCATCATTGGTGATACAGCCGAAGATATCCTGCGTTTCCCGTAAAAACTCCACCAGGACCGCCTGGTCGGAAGGTGTGTTTAAACTTGCATAATAAGCAGCTGCTTCCTGAAATTCAGGGCAGAAATCAGATAAATCTTTCATCGTATACATCCTTTCTGTTGTGATGGAAATTACATTGGGGAAAAAGGACGACTGGTTTTGGAATGATTGTTCAAAACCAGTCGTCCTTTGTAGTATTAAAATCAGTTGTCGTTTTCCTCGAGTCCGGAATCTGCTTTTGGGGGCAGATACACATGAACAGTTTCGATACGGTTTTTGTCCAGTTTTTCGACTACGAGACGAATCTGATCTTCAGTCGTGATATGATCTCCAACTTCCGGAAGTCTGTCCAGATGCTCGATGATAAATCCGCCGAGAGAGTCATAATCTTCAGATTCCAGTTTTGTTCCCAGATTGTCATTGAGGTCATCCAGATTCATAGATCCTTCTACAATATATTCCTGATCGTTGACTTTTTGGATCATCTCTTCCTCCGCTTCATCATATTCGTCGCGAATCTCGCCAACAATTTCTTCCAGGATATCTTCCAAAGTAATAATACCGGCAGTTTCACCGTATTCGTCCAATACAATCGCAATATTAAACTTGGCATCACGCATCTCTACTAAAAGTTCAGAGATGTTCTTGTATTCATAAGTAAAGTATGCTTCTCTTAAAATATTTCGTACTTGAAAATTTGCTTTATCTTCAAATAAAAGCAAGTCTTTCATATTAATTGTACCGATGACATTGTCGGTAGTGTCTTCGTATACAGGAAGTCTTGTAAATTTGTATTCCTTAAAAATATCAATTAATTCGTTGTAAGTACTGTTGACATCAGCAAACGCAACATGAACACGAGGAACCATAACTTCTTTGGCCTTGGCATCTCCCAGATCAAATACATTGTAGATCATTTCTTTTTCTTCCGATTCGATGACACCGTCTTCGTGACTGACATCTACAATTGTACGGAGTTCGTCTTCTGTCATGGCATTATTTTTGGCATTTGGATCTACACGAAGTAAAAACATAAATCCTTTGGAAAAGACATCAATCAAAAAGATGAGAGGAGTCATAATCACCATAAAAAAGCGTATAATCGGAATATAAGCAAGAGAAACCTTCTCTGCATGGATGGTGGCAAAATTCTTCGGAGTAATTTCGCCGAATACAAGAATCGCAACTGTTAGAATCGCAGTTGCAATACTTACCATATAACCGCCGAATGAATAAGCCAGTGTTGCTGATAAGGAAGATGCGGAAATATTGACGATATTATTACCGATCAGAATGGCACTCAGCATTTTGGAAGTATGCTTTTCGGTTGTATCCAGCACCAAAGCTGCACGCCGGTTGCCGTCATCTGCAAGAGAACGCAGCCGGATTTTGTTGACTGTCATCAGTGCAGTTTCTGCAGATGAAAAGAATGCCGATAGTAATAATAAGATAACAAGAATTAAAAATTGGAAAGTATCACTCGAGTCCAATTGTGTTGTTCACTCCTTTTGTTAAAAATGTTCCCTCTATTGACATACAGGTATTTATTACTATACATCATTTTGCCGGATTTTGCAAGCAATGGGGGGAGGAATGTGCGAATGTACGCTTTACTTTGCGGGAAGGTTGTTGTATGATGGTGAAAGAAAAAACAAGAACAGAAATGGAGATGAGCACAGGGTGTATAAACAATTATGTAAGATTTCAGGGGAAGAGAATGTATTGAGAGATGAGCCGATGAAGAAGCATACGACATTTCGTATCGGAGGTCCGGCGGATTATTTTGTGACAGTGCAGTCAAAGGATGAGATAAGAGAGATTCTGCTTCTTTGTAAGAGAGAACAGATTCCATATTATATATTAGGAAATGGAAGCAATCTTCTGGTAGGAGATAAAGGATATCGGGGAGTTGTGATCCAGATCTGCAAACGGATGAATGAGATCCGGACAGAGGGAAATAAGATCTATGCGCAGGCGGGAGCCCTGTTGTCAAAGATTGCAGCACAGGCACTTTCAAACAGTCTGACCGGATTTGAGTTTGCATCCGGGATACCGGGAACTCTTGGCGGAGCAGTGATGATGAATGCCGGAGCGTATGGCGGAGAGATGAAGCATGTACTGGAAAGTGCGGATGTACTGACTCCGGAAGGAGAATTTTTGATCTTATCTCTGGAAGAACTGGAACTGGGTTACAGAACAAGTGTTGTGGCGACAAAAGGGTATACAGTTCTTGGCGCAACAATCGCACTCGAAAAAGGCAATCCTGAGGAAATCAAAGCGTATATGGATGATCTGAAGGAGCGCAGAATCGCGAAGCAGCCACTGGAGTATGCCAGTGCAGGAAGTACATTTAAGAGACCGGAAGGCTATTTTGCGGGCAAGCTTATTCAGGACAGCGGACTGAAAGGCTATTCGGTCGGGGATGCCCAGATTTCCGAGAAGCATTCAGGATTTGTGATCAACCGTGGCAATGCTTCGGCAAAGGATGTTCTGGCATTAATCGAGCACGTGCAGGAGATCGTGGAAGAGAAGTTTGGAGTACATCTGGAGACAGAAGTGAAACGGATAGGAGAATTTTAAATTATGAGGTTTGTCATTGTTACAGGGATGTCGGGGGCCGGAAAATCTACAGCGCTGAAGATGTTGGAGGATATGGGATACTTTTGTGTGGACAATCTTCCGGTGCCGCTTTTGCCTAAATTTGCAGAGATGATCGCCATGCCGGATTCCAAGCTGAATCAGGCGGCAGTGGGAATCGATATCAGAGGCGGACAGGCATTTCGGGGGCTTGAGGGATACTTAAAAGAACTGGATGAAAGCGGGATCCATTATGAAATCTTGTTTCTCGATGCCGGAAATGATGTCCTTTTGAAGCGTTATAAAGAAACCAGAAGACAGCATCCTCTGGGAGGAGCGGGACATATTGACAGAGGGATTGCTAAAGAGCGGGAGGAAATCGCATTTTTAAAGATTCGCGCGACGTTTATTCTGGATACGAGCAAAATGCTGACAAGAGAGCTTCGCGTGGAACTGGAAAAGATTTTTGTAAAGGGCAAGGATTTTAAAAATCTGTATATCACGGTAATGTCCTTTGGATTTAAGTATGGTATTCCACAGGATGCGGATCTTGTATTTGATGTCCGGTTTCTTCCGAATCCCTATTATATAGAAGAATTACGCGCAAAGACCGGCAATGAGGCAGAGGTCAGAGATTATGTGATGAAGAGTGATAAGGCACAGGAGTTTTTCAGACAATTGAGCCAGATGATGGATTTTCTGATTCCGAATTATATTCTGGAAGGGAAGAACCAGCTTGTTGTTGCAGTTGGGTGTACAGGCGGAAAACACCGTTCTGTTACACTTGCCAACGCATTGTATCAGTACCTGGAAGTACGGGAGAATTATGGGGTTCGCATTGAACACAGAGATATTGAGAAGGATGCCATCAGAAAGGGAAAATAGCAGGTATACACGATGTCATTTTCAGGAAAAGTAAAAGAAGAGCTTTCGCAGCAGTGGAGCAGCGCAAGACACTGTCAGATTGCAGAAATTGCAGCCTTGATCGGGATGTGCGGGGCAGTGACGATCAACAGTTTTAATCAGTACGGAGTAAAAATCAATACGGAAAATCTGGCTGTTGCAAGAAAAGTCTTTACATTGATTCGAAAAACATTTAATATAGAAGCTGATATCTCTATCCGAAGGAATATAGAGAAACAAAGTGCGGTCTATTCTGTGATGATAGTCCGGCATGAAGATGCACTGCGTGTTCTTCAGGCAGCAAAGCTTTTGGAGGAACACAGAGGTGGATTCGAAGAGTTTCATATTGTCAGTCCCCTTATTGTACAGCAGCCATGCTGTCGTCGTGCATTTTTGCGGGGAGCATTCCTTGGGGCTGGTTCCATGAGTGATCCGAATAAATCTTATCATTTTGAGATTGTGTGCGATTCGGATGTGATGGCAAAGCAGATTCAGAGACTGATGTGTGATTTTTCCATGGATGCGAAGATCGTACGAAGGAAAAAGTCATACGTAGTGTATTTAAAAGAGGGCGATCAGATAGCAGATATTTTAAATATTATGGAGGCGCATGTTTCTCTGATGGAACTGGAGAATATCCGAATCTTAAAGGATATGCGCAATACAGTGAACCGTAAGGTGAATTGTGAAACTGCCAATATTAACAAGACCGTATCTGCAGCGGTGAAGCAGCTGGAAGATATTACGTATCTCAGGGATAAGATGGGTCTTGAAAGACTGGCAGAGGGACTAAGAGAAGTGGCATATGCACGTCTTTCACATCCGGATGCAACATTAAAAGAGTTAGGGGAACTGTTATCGCCGCCGGTCGGCAAATCCGGAGTAAATCACAGATTAAGAAAATTAAGTGATCTGGCAGAAAAGGAAAGGCAAAACAAGGAGGATTATTATGATTGAAACACCGGTTATTGTAGGGCATGAAGATGGAATTGAAGGCAGACCGATTGCTTTGTTGGTACAGGAGGCAAGCCAGTACGCCAGCAAAGTCTACATTCAGGTGGACAACAAAAAGATCAATGCAAAAAGTATTATGGGAATGATGAGTCTTGCTCTTCAGGAAGGTGATGAAGTGACAGTTGTTGCGGAAGGCGAAGATGAAGAAAAGGCTGCAGAAGGAATTAAGACTTTTTTGAAAAAGACAAAATAGATGATGTAGTAAAGGGGGCTGTGCGTAGGCACAGCCCTTTCAAGAATAGAAAGACGGGAGAGAGCAATATGAAAAAGATGCTGTTCATATACAATCCGAATGCGGGAACAGGGGTATTAAAACCAAAGTTATCAGATGTATTGGATATTTTTGTAAAAGCCGGATATGAGGTGACTGTATATCCGACGCAGTGTTATCATGATGCCATGGCAAAGGCAGAATCTTATACCGAAAACTATGACGTGGTTGTGTGCAGCGGCGGAGACGGGACTCTGGATGAAGTCGTGACGGCAATGGCGAGACGTAAAGACCCGGTTCCGATCGGATACATCCCCACGGGAACGACCAATGATTTTGCAAACAGTCTGCACATTTCAAAGGATCTGCTGGAAGCCGCAGATACGGCGGCAAACGGGGTTCCTTTCCCGTGTGACGTAGGAGTGTTCAATGACGATTATTTTGTATATATAGCCGCATTTGGTCTGTTTACTGATGTCTCTTATGAGACAAAACAGAGTGTGAAAAATGTTTTGGGTCATTTGGCTTATGTACTGGAGGGAACAAAACGTCTGTTCAATATTCCGTCTTATCATATCAAAATTACACATGACGGAGAGACACTTGAGGATGATTTTGTATTCGGAATGGTGACAAATTCGCGTTCTGTGGGAGGTTTTAAAGGAATTATCGGGAAAGAAGTTGTCTTTGATGACGGTGAATTTGAAGTAACACTGATCAAGACTCCGAAAAATCCAATCGAGCTGAATGAGATCGTGGCATCTCTTTTGATCAAACAGATTGACTCGAAGCATATGTATTCCTTTAAATCTGGAGAAGTGAAGTTCGAATCGATCGAAGAGATTCCTTGGACACTGGATGGAGAGTTTGGAGGAGAGCATGATTGTGTCAACATTCGTAACTGGAAGCAGGGGATGCGGATCATGGTAAAATCCCAGATGATCCAACAGTTGTCTGTGAAAGGAAGGATTGAGAACACACAGATTCTGGAAGAAGTAGGGATGGAAACGGAGGAAATTTCAGAAAAATAGAAAAAAATAAAAAAATTTCAAAAAAGGGGTTGCAATTCCTATGGAGCTATGCTAATATATAACTCGGTCATCACTGAAGCAGTGATGAGGACATGGCTCCATGGTCAAGCGGTTAAGACGCTAGCCTCTCACGCTGGAATCAGGGGTTCGATTCCCCTTGGAGTCATTCTTTTAGAGTCTTGAAAACCCTATAAAATAAGGGTTTTCGGGGCTTTTTTTATTGCTGCAAAAAAGCGCAGGGTATCAAGTAGGGTATCAAACGTAAAATCAGAGCAAAATTTAGGAAAGGAAGCATACGAACCGAAAAGGATTGAAGTTTCAATATCTTCTTAATTTTTGACTTCTTTAATAGTTTATTATTTAGAGGAGGAGGTTGAGTTTACAATGGATATTACAAAAGAAATTTTGAGACGTGCGACCATAGACGGAATCACAGAATATTTGCTTTATGGATCTGCAATCGAAGCAAAACGGACGGAGACAGACTATAACAAGAAGTTAGAAGAAAGTTATAGCAAAAATGAAGATGTCTTAAGCGAACACGAAAAGAAAACGGTTTCAGAACTGATAGATTCAGCGAATGAAATGGCAAGTGATGTTTCGGAAGTTTATACTGCACTTGGTTTGCGAGCAGGTATGAAGATTATGCAGGAATTGTTAAAAAGTATAGAGAAATAGACTTTTCCTCTGTTCGTTTCTTTTCATTAAACAGCGTTCCGCAGGATGCCCCGAGCGACGGTTCCTAATAGGGCGGCGGGTCGGCGGGGCAAGCGTTACGCTGACAGAAAATTATGGGTTCTTTCTATTTGATAATCCGAGCATATAATCAGCAGACACATCGTAAAATTTGCATAACGCTATCAGATAATCAATAGGCATTGGTCGCTTTTCTAATTCATATTGAGAATAAGTTGTTTGAGCAATTCCTAGCATATCAGCTACTGTCTTTTGGGAAAGATCATTATCTTGTCTTAAGTTTCTCATTCGTTCAGCATAATTCAAATTTTATCACCTCAAGGTGATTTTATTATAAAAAGAATTTTGACATTGACTTTTAACTCGCAGCGAGTTAATATATAAATATAACTCGGAATGAGTTAAAAAACGGATGATAAATGGGTTTGAAGATGATGAAAATGAGAGTTTATTATATAAGTGAATTTGATTGTCTTTGGATTCGATAAGAAAAAGGGAGAGATACAAATGAGAAAGAAATTTGTTGTTGCGTTGGTGGCTGCTATGTCTTTGACTGTTGCAGGAACGGGAACAGTATTTGCTATGGATAAAGTATCAACAATAGCCAGTGAAAAAGAACATGTACATGGGGATAACTGTGAGTGGGTTGTCGATAAAGAAGCATGGGATGAAACTGTACACCACCCAGCAGAGTACAAGACTGTACACCACCCAGCTGAATATGATACTATTCACCACCCAGCTGAGTATGATACTATCCATCATCCGGAGGAAGGTCATATGGAGATTGAAATGCATCTTACTTGCAATGGTTGTGGTCAGGACTTTGGTGTAGTTTCTCCAGAATCACAGGCTCTTTGGGAAGCACATATGAAAGAAATGGTAGGTAATGGAGATTACTCTCATATGGGGTATGGAACAGAACAGAAAGAAGTATGGATCGTAGACAAACCAGCATGGGACGAGCAGGTTCTCATTAAAGACGCATGGGACGAGCAAGTCCTTGTTAAAGACGCATGGGACGAGCAAGTCCTTGTTAAAGAAGCTTGGGATGAGATTGTAAATCATCCAGAAGAAGGTCACTGGGAATGCAACGGAGAATCGCAAGAGCCGGAGCAGAAGCCAGAGAACCCAGATCAGAAGC
>ENA-OPXH01000658-OPXH01000658.1-human-gut-metagenome-genome-assembly--contig:-NODE-658-length-29481-cov-3.054340_pt1 | contig 29481 bp, 20 predicted proteins | sample MGYA00241521_ERZ502034 | MGnify/ENA primary metagenome ERZ502034 (study PRJEB25962, sample SAMEA2042103) | human gut metagenome | biome: human gut; feature: human-associated habitat; material: faeces... | reverse complement strand
AACACCTGCGATAAGAATCAATGAAGGCACCAGATAGAAAATCCCCGGAACAGGTGTCCAACGACGGGCCATCGACAAAGAGGCAATCTGCTGCACACCTCCCATGATCAGGATAAAGCCCAAAAGGAACATCAGGACGTCTGCAAAAAACTCAGGCATCACAATCAGCCAAAGTCCGAATAACAAACTGCCGATTCCCTCAATAGGAAAACGGGGAGCCGGTTCATGTTCCGATCTTTTCCGTCCGAAAAAGCTAAAAAGACTGATGACACCGGGAATCAAAAAAGCCACTCCTATCGTAATGACAATATAACTAGCTGCTGTATTCGGCCAAAGTACCAACACCAGACCTATGACAAGCGCAAACAAAATGCGAATCAGAGAGTAATTCATTGTTTTCATATATTCTATATTTTTTAACGAAGTCCATTTCAATACTTTTGCGAATATAAGTGTTTCTATTCACATATAAAAATAACAAACGTAGATTGTAATAAGTTCGTAACAAAATCGTTATAGCCATTACACCTCACTTAGATAATTTTGCAGAAAATTAATAAACAGGTTTTTCATCATGAAATCAAGCGAAACAAAAAAGAAGTGCCCTTATGTAGAACGTGACATCAGCTGGATGTACTTCAATCAGCGTATCCTGCTCGAAGCTGCCCGTCCGGAAGTACCTCTTCTGGAACGCCTGACTTTTCTTGGCATCTATTCCAATAATCTGGATGAGTTTTTCCGCGTCCGCGTAGCTACGCTGAACCGGATCATCGAATATGCAGATAAAAACATACAGAAAGAACAAGAAACGGCTACACGCACACTGAAGCAGATAAGCAAACTACACAACCGCTTCTACGAACAATTTGAAGAAACTTTCGCTTCCATCATGGAAGAACTGAAGAAGGAAAACATCTGCGTCATCAAAGACACCGAAATGACGGATGACCAAAAGACATTTATCACCTCCTTCTATCGCAATAAACTGAATGGCTCCACCACCCCTCTTTTCCTCAACGGAGCCCGACCGCTGGACGACCAGACTGACGAAGATATTTATCTCGCCATCCGCCTGCTTCGTAAAGACGAAACAGGAAAAATAAAAGAGAAAGATTATGCAGTGATCGAATTGCCCACCGAAGAATACGGTCGTTTTATCCAATTGCCGGACTCGGAGGGGAAAACATATCTGATGTTTCTCGATGATGTGATCCGCTATTGTCTGCCGTTGATTTTTGTCGGCATGAAATATACGGATTACGAGGCATATACCTTTAAATTCACCAAAGACGCGGAAATGGAGATAGACAGCGACCTGCGGACAGGCGTACTTCAGAAGATTTCAAAAGGAGTGAAAAGCCGGAAGAGAGGAGAACCGATTCGATTCGTTTATGACGAACAGATTCCCAAAGATTTACTGAAAAGATTAGTTGACCGGCTGAATGTGGATAAAAACGACACCCGTGTGGCAGGAGGACGCTATCATAACTTCAAAGACTTGATGAAATTTCCGGTGTGCGGTCGCTACGACTTAAAGTATCCCGTCTGGGAACCGGTTTTCAAGCCCGAACTAAACGGCAAAGAAAGCCTGCTCACATTGATTCGTCAGAAGGACCGCTCCCTGCATTATCCATTCCATAGCTTCGATACTTTCATCCGCGTACTTCGTGAAGCAGCCATCAGCAAAGAAGTAAAAAGTATCAAGATGACACTTTACCGGCTCGCTAAAGAATCAAAAGTGATCAAAGCACTGATCTGCGCAGCCAAAAACGGGAAGAAAGTAACGGTGGTCATCGAACTACTGGCACGTTTCGACGAAGCATCCAACATCAACTGGAGCAAAAGAATGCAGGACGCAGGCATCCACGTTATCTTCGGAGTGGAGGGACTGAAGATTCATTCCAAACTGGTACATATCGGTACCCGTCACGGAGACATTGCCTGCATCAGCACAGGAAACTTTCATGAAGGAAACGCACGTATGTATACCGATTATACCATCATGACCGCCCATCGTCCGCTGGTACGAGAAGTGAATGCCGTTTTCGACTTTATTGAGAAACCATACACTCCCGTCAATTTCAAAGAATTACTGGTTTCACCCAACGATATGCGCAAACGTCTGATTGCTCTCATCAGCAAGGAAATAAAGAACAAGGAACAAGGGAAAGAAGCCTATATTCTGGCAAAAGTAAACCATATTACCGACCGTGCGCTTATAGAAAAACTCTACGAAGCCTCGACGGCCGGAGTTCAAGTGGAACTGGTAGTACGCGGCAACTGTTCGCTGGTGACAGGCATCGCAGGTATCAGTGAAAATATCCATATCAACGGTATTATCGACCGATATCTTGAACACTCCCGTATCTTTATCTTTGCCAATGGCGGAGAAGAAAAATATTATATCGGTTCTGCCGACTGGATGCCCCGCAACCTTGATAACCGGATCGAAGTACTGGCTCCGGTGTACGACAAAGAAATACAGGCAGACTTAAAACGAATTGTCTGCTACGGATATCGGGATACGGCCAAAGGACGTATCGTAGACGGGACCGGAGAAAACCGACCTTGGGAAAACCGACCTTCCACACTCTGCAAAGACTTCACTCCTGCCCTTGCCGAAGCAGAGACAGCCACTGTCGTTTTCCGTTCGCAAGAAGAATTATATAGAAAATACAAGAATACATTATGATAAGTATGAAGAAAGTTAATTATGCAGCTATCGACATAGGTTCGAATGCCGTGCGGCTATTGATAAAATGCGTAAACGAAGAAAACGCTCCCGAATTAATGAGCAAGGTACAACTCATCCGCATTCCCTTACGACTGGGAGAAGATGCTTTTACCATGGGAGTTATTTCTGCTGAAAAAGAAAAGAAACTGATCCGGCTGATGAAAGCCTACAAACAGTTGATGAAGATATATGACGTAGTAGATTACCGTGCCTGTGCTACGTCCGCCATGCGTGACGCACGCAACGGAAAGGACATCGCCCGACAAATAGCCAGGAAAACTGGTATCCGCGTAGATATCATCGACGGACAAGAAGAAGCACACATTGTATATGACAACCATATCGAGCAACTTTTTGCTTCCGGACAAAACTACCTGTATGTAGATGTCGGCGGTGGCAGCACCGAGATTAATCTGATCAGTAACGGAGAACTGAAAAATTCCCGTTCATACAATATCGGAACGGTTCGCATGCTCAGCGGCATGGTGAAAGAAGAAGAAAAAGAGGCTTTACGCACCGACCTCATAGGGCTTGCCGCGGAATACGCGCCTACCAGCATCATCGGTTCGGGAGGAAACATCAATAAGCTTTTCCGTCTGGCAGACAAGAAAGACAAAAAGGCTTCTCTCCTACCCGTCGAATCGCTACGTGAAATTTACGAAGCATTGCAAGCTCTTCCTGCCGAGCAACGTATCAAACAGTATAAGCTAAAACCTGATCGGGCTGATGTCATCGTTCCGGCTGCGGAGATATTTCTGGAAGTAGCTATGAATGTGAAAGCTACCGGAATCATTGTACCTACCATCGGACTGTCCGACGGAATTATCGACAGCCTGTACACTCAGAAGATGAATACACCTGTCGCACCAAAGGTTCAATAAATAGATAAAAGGCTCCTGATATCCGAATGATAAGTCATTTGCATCAGGAGCCTTTTTCTATAAATTCCATCTTTCTTCATGTATAAAATGACATTCTGAAAGATAAGTATGTTTTTGACAGTTTGTAATTCGTAATGCATCAAGAAGGGCTTCTTTAGCCGGTCATACTACTATTGATATTTTTTCGCGATTGTTGGGCAACTAGCATATATCAAAAAATCAGCATTTACATCCAATTCAGCACTTATTAATATATTATACTCTACTTATATATCTACATGATTATATTTTCATCAGTTCTGTTTATTTTCAACATTAGCCATCTAAACTTTCCAAAGAGCGAAATAGAAAACAGAGAAGGTCAAAAGTATTAAATAAAGACAGTTTTATCGGTATAATGACACTATAGCAATGGTTTACTTACATCATACCTACCTTTTAGTGACACCATCTGCATCTTTTGGTTACTTCATCCGCATCTTTTTCACAAACAATACGGTGTTTTTCACCGAATCATACGGTCATTTCATGCAAATCAACCGTATATTTGCGATAATTCAACCACCTTTCCAAGCTAACAGAAGATTATTAAAAAACAGGCAGGAAAGCAAATCGGATCTTTCTACAAACAAATGACAGAAGAAAGACTTATCACCGAACATTATGATAAAAGCAATCATCTATTGATATAATAACAACTGCCCTGTAATCTGATATCAGACTACAAGGCAGTTGCTAAAACGTTATACTAATTCCCTTCTATCTGTCAGAATGGGAAAATCAGAGGCAGCACCAATATCATCACAATTCCCATGATAATCTGCAACGGTAATCCTACTTTTATATAATCCATAAAAGTATATTGTCCGGCAGGCATCACCAGCGCATTAGGCGGTGTAGAGAACGGAGAAGCGAAACACATACTTGCACCCACCGTCACGGCAAACAGGAAAGGAACCGGACTAACTCCGATCTGCATAGCACTTTGCAAAGCAATCGGTGCAAGCAAGACAGCAGTAGCGGTATTACTGATAAACATAGTCATCAATGATGTCGTAAAATAAATACCAGCCATCAATGCTATCGGTCCGTAAGATCCAAGCCCACTTACCAAAGTATTGGAGATGTACTCCGAAGCGCCTGTTTTCTCTAATGCCAAAGACATAGGAAGCATAGCCGCAATCAATACAATACTTTCCCAGTTGATTGTTTTGTAAGCTGCTTCCACATTACGGAAACATCCCGTCAAAACCATCAGGATACCTGCTATCATAACGGCCGTAACAGGTGCAACCGGAATAAAATCGAATACCATCATTGCTACCATCAATACCATGATAGCAGCAGCAACAGGTGCTTTATAGTCCAAAGTTACTTTAGCCGCTTCTGCCAAAGGCTGTCCCAACACTACCCAATCCGAATCTTCCTTACTAAGCCGGGCAATATTACTCCAAGTTCCCTGCACTAAAAGCACATCACCACTATGAATCCGCTCATTTCCCAAATCCTGCAACAGATATTCCTTTTTACGACGGATACCTAATACATTCACATTAAACTTATCACGGAATCCGGACTCTTTAATGGTCTGATTGACTAGATTGGAAGCAGGCATCAATACAATTTCGGCAATACCGATATCATAAAAATCAAGCGAATTAGTAGTGCTTTTCGTCTCTTCCGTAGCATGATCATCCAATATATCCAGCAGATAATCTTCGGCAAATTGCTGCACTTTATCAAATTCTCCCGTCACATACAGAATATCTTCCGCTTCCAGCATAGTATCCGGTTCGGCAAGTTTCTGAGTAATAGTCTTCAGAAAACGGTGCTGCGAAGCATCTCCACGACGGACTTCCATAATATTAAGTCCATATTTACGACGAATATCCAGATCGAGGATGGTCTTTCCCAAAAGGCGGGAGTCTTTAATCACCTGCATACGGAACAGATTACTGGAAAGACCATATTCATTCACCAACTGTTTCAGCGACTTACCCGAACGGCTGTTATCATCTTTCTGCCCTTTTTTAGAAAGAAACCACTTACTAAGCGGCATCAGAACCAGCGTACCGACAGCCACACTCACCAAACCTACAGGCAGGAAAGTAAAGAAAGAAAGCGGTTCGAAGCCTGCGGAAGTCAATGTGTTTTGTATGACAAGGTTGGGCGGTGTACCAATCAGCGTCATCATACCTCCCATACTACTGGCAAAGGCCAACGGCATCAGCAACCGACTCGGATTCATTTTGGCGCTCATCGCCAGACTGACCACAATGGGAAGCATCAGTGCCACCGTTCCGGTATTACTGACAAACGCACCGATAGCGGAAGTGACCAACATAACAAGGAAGAACAGGCGAATTTCACTGTTTCCAGCAAGTTTAAGGATACGCGAACTTATCATTTTTGCCAGTCCTGTCTGAAAAATAGCTCCGCCCACGACAAACAATCCGATCATCATAATGACTACCGAATTGGAGAAACCGGAAAGGGCTTCGTCGGGTGTTAATATCTGAAAGATAAGCAAAGCTACTAACGCACATAGTGCCACAAGATCCGAACGTATCTTACCGTTTACAAAAAAGATAGCCGAAAGAACGAGAATGATAATGGTTATCAACATAAGCTAAAAATAAAATGATTGTTTTATCCTGAATGTATCAAAGATTTATTTTGGAGGAGCAAAATTAAAAAATACTTTGCCGTTATAAAAACAAATTAGAATTGTTTTTGGTTCATGGGACATCATTTAATATTTTAATACATTCTTACTCTTTACGAAAATACGTTCCATCAAAAACATTTTAAAACCGAACCGGAAATAGAAGGCACCAAAGTTCTACTAATCAGTAAAGGTATTCTTTTCAGAAGAGTTTTATAAGGCTGATAAACAATATATTTCAGAAATTTCCTTTGTGAATTACAAAAAATGCATATATTTACCACAGATTTAGTACAAACATAAATTATGGCAAACAATATACTATCCGTTATATGGATTACAGACCAGCATTGGAGTTATTATTATTTACTAATAGGCTTTTTACTCCTGATCATCTGCTTTTTATTATACAGACTACGACAACTTAAAAAGAATATAGGAAAAGAACAGGATTACTATCATTCTTTATTCGATATACTCGATAACCTCCCTTTCCCTATTATGGTAAAAGATATCCAGAATAGTTTCCGATACTATTACTGGAACAAAGAATCCGAACTGCAATCCGGCATTAAGCGGGAAGAAGCAATAGGATGCACAGACTACGAAATCTATGGAGAAGAACGGGGCAGAAAATACCGTGATGTGGATGAATCACTTGTGCAGGCAGACAAGATATACCGGGCAGAAGAAAGCTACAGCACAGTGGACGGAGCAGTACATGATACAATTGCCGTAAAATCGATTATCAAATGGAAGGAAAAGAAAAAATGGCAAAGACTACTCAGAGAGGCAGTTGCGAGACTTGTACTTATTATACATATGATGAAGAATACGAAAGCTATATGTGTGATGTCAATATGGACGAGGACGAATATATGCGTCTGATCTCTGACCAGCACTATCAATGTCCATATTATAGAAATGGTGATGACTATCGCATTGTAAGACACCAGATGTAATCATTTGAAAATCTTATAAAATTGTATGGAATATACATTTAAAGTGCATATCTAAAACTTTTATTAAAAACATTTCTCAGTGTGAAAAAGTATACAAATTTACGCTATAATTAGATGAACTAAAAATTACAGTCAAAATATAACTATAGGAGAATTTGAATGCTTCAAATACAACACATCAAAAAAGAGTACCGGACTGGAAGTCTGGTACAGAAGGCTCTAGACGATGTGAGTCTGAATCTGAGAGATAATGAATTCGTAGCAATCTTAGGTCCCAGTGGTTCCGGTAAAACCACGCTTCTGAATATTATCGGAGGACTGGACCGCTATGACAGCGGAGATCTTATCATCAATGGCATTTCCACAAAAAAATATAAGGACAGAGATTGGGATTCGTACCGTAATCATACGATTGGTTTTGTATTCCAAAGTTACAATCTGATCCCGCATCAGACGGTGCTTGCGAATGTTGAGCTGGCATTGACAATTTCGGGAGTCGGGAAGGAAGAACGAAGAAAGCGTGCAGTGGATGCACTGGAGAAGGTGGGTCTTGGGCAGCAGCTTCATAAGAAGCCGAACCAGATGTCGGGAGGCCAGATGCAGAGAGTCGCAATTGCAAGAGCGCTGGTCAATGATCCGGAGATTCTGCTTGCAGATGAGCCGACCGGGGCACTGGACAGTGACACCAGTGTGCAGGTTATGGATCTTCTTAGAGAGGTAGCGAAAGACCGTCTGGTCGTTATGGTCACACATAACCCGGAACTGGCGGAGCAGTATGCGACCAGGATCGTCAATCTGAAAGATGGAAAGATTCGTTCGGACACCGATGAATATATTGTAGAAGAGGAAAATCTGGCACCGCCGGAGCATAAGAATATGGGGAAATCTTCCATGTCTCTTCTGACGGCACTGTCACTGAGTTTTAATAACTTAAGGACAAAGAAAGCAAGAACTCTTCTGACTTCTTTTGCAGGATCTATTGGAATTATCGGGATTGCATTGATTCTGGCTCTTTCAAATGGAGTCAATGCTTATATCCGGTCTATTGAGGAAGAGACATTGTCTGAATATCCACTGCAGATACAAAGTACCGGATTTGATCTCACTTCCATGATGGTGGGTATGAATGGGGATTCCGGAAGCAGTGATGATAAGAAAAGTGGAAAAGATAAAGATAAGGTAAAGGTCATGCAGGTAGTCACCAATATGTTTTCAAAGATGGATTCCAATGACCTTGGTGCTTTAAAAAAATATCTGGACAGTGGTGAATCTAAGATTCATGACTATACAAAAGCAATAGAATATTCTTACAATGTGATGCCGCAGTTGTTCCGACAGGACGGTGACAATGTTCGTCAGGTCAATCCGGATCAGTCATTTTCCTCATTGGGACTTGGTGCATCTGCAGGTTCGAATAGTCTGATGTCCTCCATGATGAGTACTAATGTGTTCTTTGAGATGCCGGAAAATACGGATCTCTATGAAGATCAGTATGATGTAAAAGCCGGAAGATGGCCGAAAAAATACAATGAATGCGTTCTTGTGCTGACGCCGGATGGCTCCATGAGCGACTTCTTATTATATACATTGGGACTCAGAGACCAGGTTGAACTCGATGATATGATTAAGCAGTTCATCAACGAAGAGACGATAAAAACGCCTGAAAACATCGGAACTTATACTTATGATGATATTTTAGGAAAGACATTTAAACTGGTAAATGCTTCGGATTATTATGAATATGACAGCCAATATCAGGTGTGGAAAGACAAAACTGACAATGCGGATTACATGAAAAAACTGGTCGAAGACGGTGAGAATGTAAAAATTGTGGGAATCGTGCAGTCAGCCGAAGATGCGAAGGCTTCATCACTGACACCGGGAATTAACTATACCTCAGATCTTGTAAATCATGTGGCAGAACAGGCAAAAGACAGCGAGATTGTAAAACAGCAGCTTGCGAATCCGAATGTAAATGTATTTACCGGAGAAGAATTTGGCAATACAGATGGGAACAATGGATTTGACATGAATTCTCTGTTCAGTATAGATGAGGATGCCCTGAAAAACGCATTTGGTTTTGACAGCAGTGCCATGAACAATCTTGGAAGTTCCATGGATCTGTCGGGACTTGATCTTTCCAAGGCATTTCAGATGGACGGAAATTCTATGGATTTGTCCGGTATGGTGAATCTGGATCAGGTAGAAATCAACATGGGCAATATGCCACAGATGAATCTGGGGGATATTCTTACGAATCTGGATGTACAGGTCAATGCGGATGGCATGCAGAAAATGTTAATTAGCCTTTCGGAAGGGTATCAGGAATATGTAAAGAGCCATCCGGAAGCAGATTATTCCAATCTTGGAAATCAGATTGCAGAATATCTGACTTCCGATCAGGCAAAGGGCATTATTCAGAAATATTTGAAAGACATTCTGAAAAATAACGGGGAAGTTACGATTACACCAGAACAGATTAAGGAACTGTTGACCAGCGTGATGAGTGATTTTCAAAGCTGGCTTGTAGAGCAGAACGCTAATCCGGGCGCAGAGGAATTTGGAACGTACTTCCAGCAGTATCTACAGACCGGACGTGCCAATGCAATTGTAAATAAATGGGCCAATGAAATATTTGGAAATATAGATTTCAACATTTCCAGTGACACATTGCAAGCTATGGCAAAGGAACTGGCAGAGGGTTATACTGCATATGCAAAGGAAAAGAATTATGCAGATCCGACAAAGATGGCAGAGAATTTCGTAAATTATATAAAGACAGATGATGGAAAGAGACGCCTGAATCAGGGACTTTCTGAGGCGATCAATATGGATAGTCTCCAAAAGCAGATCAGCACGGCCATGAGTAGCTACATGGGTCAGGCCATGAGTGCATATACCGGTGCCATTTCTCAGGCAATCAGTACACAGATGACATCCGCTATGAGTCAGGTGACCACGCAGCTTGCCGGTGGACTTGAAACGGTTATGACATCTGCCATGAGCCGGATTGGAGAAAATCTGCAAAAAGCACTGGGAGGCTCTATGAACTTTAATGCCGATGCATTTGCAAATGCATTCCAGTTCAATATGACGGAAGATGATCTGACAGAACTTATGATGTCCATGTCCGGAACACAGAGTGCTTCCTATGATAATAATCTGCAGCAGCTTGGATATGCAGATTTCAGTCAGCCGAGTTCCATTTCCATTTATCCAAAAGACTTTGATAACAAAGAAAAAGTGGTAGAGGTTCTGGATCATTATAATCAGCAAATGGAAGACGAGGGAAAAGAAGAACAGGTGATTTCTTATACAGATATAGTAGGAACAATGATGTCATCCGTGACCACTATTATCAATACGATCAGTTATGTATTAATTGCATTTGTGGCAATTTCCCTGATTGTATCATCGATTATGATTGGAGTTATTACCTATATTAGTGTGCTGGAGCGAAAGAAAGAGATTGGTATTTTAAGAGCCATTGGAGCATCCAAAGGAAATATCTCACAAGTATTTAATGCAGAGACATTTATCATCGGACTTTGCGCCGGACTTATCGGTATCGGATTGACACTTCTGATATTGATTCCGGGAAATATGCTGATTCATGCGCTTGCAGGCAATAATCAAGTCAACGCAATCCTTCCGGCTGCACCGGCGATTGTTTTGATTCTCTTAAGTGTCGTACTTACATTACTTGGTGGATTGATTCCTTCCAGAAAGGCTGCCAAGAGCGATCCGGTGACCGCACTTCGAACGGAATAGAAAAGAAAAAGATTTTATAAAATGGAAACTAGATAAATCTACCTGTTGTAAAAAACGGGTAAATGAGTTATAATAATTCAAGAAGTAAGAACCTGGGATGCACGATAACTCCTGTTATTTTGAACCTACATCACTTTAAACGGGACTCTTATATCTTCGTAATATGTCGAGCCTTCATTATGCAGAGGATGGCAGAAAAGCGAATGCGGACACCCACCTAGCAGACAGCTAGGAGTCAAAATACAGGAACCGGCATTTTGGGGAACATACAAAAGATAAAGGACAGTCGTTTATGCGGCTGTCTTTTTCTAATGTGAGGGGGGACATTTATTTAATTCCCCTTCTACTTGAGTGGGTGTTGAATCAATCATAGGGCATAATGATTAGGGAGAGAATAGAGTTTGAAACATTTTCGAGGAGAAAAGAGATTTTATTATGGTATGACAGTGCTGGTTCTGGTGTTTATTATTGCAGGACTAACAAGTAATCTCGAAGGCGGAGTCCGTGGAAACCGTCAGGAAAAAGAAGCATTTGACCAGAAGCAGGAAGAAGTTCAAACGGAGCAGAAAAATCAGGGAGAAGAGACGCAGATAGTGTCTAATCCGAATATCCGGGTTCTTCTTATGACGAATGGATATAAGAATACCATTCATCCGTCTGTGACAGTTAGCTCAACAACAGGACTTTCTATTACGTATGGGGAGAAAGTAGAAGAATGTGAAGCGGGGATGGAAGTGACATTTATGCCAGATGACAGCCGTTTTCAGAGTGGGAATATCCGAATCCAGGCAAAAGAAGGGGAGATTACGGTAAATAGCCTGAAGCGTGGATACGGGATTCCTTCTTATCAAGGCATACTGGAGCTTCGGACAACAGCGGAAGGAATTGCGATTATCAATGAACTCCCCGTTGAGAATTATCTGTGCCGGGTCGTGCCCAGCGAAATGCCGTCCGGTTATGAAATAGAAGCGCTGAAAGCGCAGGCAGTCTGTGCCAGAAGTTACACCTACAGGCAGATGGCAGAATATGGATATCCGGAATATGAAGCTCATGTGGATGACAGTACGAATTATCAGGTCTACGGCAACAGTGCACCGGCAGACAGCGCAGATCTAGCTGTTCAGGAGACGGCAGGACAAGTCGTGCGTCTGGACGGAGAGATTGTGACGACTTATTATTATTCCACTTCTTGCGGAAAGACGACCAGTATGAAAGCCTGGGGAAATGAGGAGAATGACGGAAACCGATATCTTCAGTCTGTAGAAGTAAAAGATGAGAACGGTGATTATGAGAGAAATCTGCCATGGTATCGCTGGGAGGCGAAGATTCAGGCAAAGACTTTATCAAATTTGATTGGACTAAATACCGGCAAAGATATTGGAACGTTGCAGAATATCAATATTTTGGAAAATGGACCGGGTGGTGTAGTATTAACAATAGAGGCTGTCGGTGACAAAGGTAGTGTAAGAGTCTCAACGGAAAATAAAATCCGGCGTGCTCTTGGAGGAAAAGGATACACAATTATAAAGCAGGATGGTACAAAAGTCAAAAGCAGCAAGCTTCTTCCAAGTGCATTTTTCACAATAAATAAGTCCGGAGATACATTTGTCATAAAGGGCGGCGGGTTCGGACATGGGATTGGCATGAGTCAGACCGGTGCGAATGAAATGGCAAAATGCGGAAAAAACTATCAGGAAATATTGACTTTTTTTTATCAAGGCGTCACCATTGGATAATTGTTCGTAGACAAAATGTATAAAATCGGGTAAAATATAAAATTATGTAACTGTTCAGAACAGGCGATATCACTGGGAAAAGTGGAACGCCGGAACATAAACAAAGCTAGGTAAAAGTGATGAAAAAGATAAAAGAATTATATGATGACATCATGGAGCTGACTGGAGAGATAACGAAAGACCATGTAGGGGCATACGCTGCACAGACAGCATTTTTCTTTATGCTCTGCATGATCCCGATTATATTGTTGTTACTGACTATGGTGCAATATACGCCCGTCACAAAGGCTGATGTCATGACGGCTGTGATCCAGGTATTTCCATCATCGGTAGATTCATTGATTACATCTATTGTCAATCAGGTCTATAATCAGTCATCTGGTATTATCCCGATTACGATCGTGGTAGCACTTTGGTCTGCAGGAAAAGGTGTACTTGCCATGAGTTCAGGACTGAACTGTGTGTATAATTGCCGTGAGACACGTAACTATTTTTTCCTTAGGATAAGAGCAACTGTTTATACAGTAATGTTTATACTCGTTATTATATTTTTACTTGTGTTGTCGGTATTTGGTAACAGCCTGAATATTTTTATTGCTGAGCATGTACCATTTTTAAGAAATATGGCCGACTGGCTGATCCGGGCAAGGAATATTATTACACCGATTGTAATGATTGTATTTTTACTGTTGATATATAAATTCCTTCCTAATAGAAGAGACACATATAAAAGGCAACTTCCGGGAGCAGTATTTTCTACGCTGGGGTGGATGGTCATTTCCTGGGTGTTTTCTGTATATGTGGATGTGTTCAAAGGATTTTCCAGTATGTACGGAAGTCTGACAACGATCATGTTGATCATGATGTGGATGTATTTCTGCATGTATTGCATTTTGATCGGCGGAGAGCTGAACATTTGGTTCGGGGAAAAGATTGATGAGAGTGAGGAAAGATAACAGGATAATATAACGAAAGGCGTAAAAAAATTAATCCTATAGAAAAAACCTATAGATATATGAAAAGAACTGATTTTACGCAAAATTTTCCTGGTGGTATCATAAAAGGAGATGGTAGATGCCGGGAGGGAGAAGAGATGGAAGAAAAATTTGATCTGAATGTCTGTTACAGGAGAGCATTTGAAGCATTAGGGATTACTGGTTCTGTACAGAAATTTACAGATTATATTACAGAATATGCGCCGGTTGTTTTGATTGTTCTGGACATTGGAGGCAAGATACTTGCAATGTCCCATAAAGGAGAATATAATGAAACACTGTTGCCGGAAGGTATGGACAGCAAACGAAGAGTAGAATTGATTTCACAGATGATCGAATATCGCTCGAAAGAGTCAGGGGGCAAATCCATGCTCATTCATGTATCGGAAGAATATTATGCTGTGAATGAAATTGTAGTCAAAGGAGATGCAGAAGGTTTCGTTATATCTATTTTGGATGCAGGAATTTATAATGCAAAAGATGCAGAGGAAACATTGATTCAGATGAATGATATTGTCTGTCAGGGACTTGGAATGTTGATGGAACGTCAGGAACAACATTCTCATTCTCATATATCGACAATACGTCGTGTGATTGCCCGGTTATTATTTGAAGGCGAGGGGAAGCAGCTTCTGAATGGAACGAATGATATATATAACGAATATGTTGTTGCTCCATTTCGAGTAGCAGTTGTACGAGCAGAAGTTTATAACAGTCTGCAACTTCAAAAGGCGGCTAATTATGTAAGTGATGTATATGAAAATGTGTTTGTTTACATAAAGGAGCAGTATGCATGTCTTCTTTTTACAGATATACATACAGAAGAATGCAGAGAAAAAATTTGTGAAGTTATGGATAACATGTGTGAAAAATATAAGCTGTTATGTTGTTTAAGTGGAAGCTTTAATGAGATTGAATTGATTGATAAGAAACGATTTATGTGTCAGAAAGCACTGGAGATTGCGCATGAACAGGAACCGGATAAAAGAAGTTTTCGTGAAGAAGATTATTATGTCCAGATAGTCTGTTCTTGTGCATTACCTTATATTGGACATGCGAGATATCTGGAGCGTGAACTTACTGAACTAGCCAGCGAAGATGAGGCAAAGGAAACAAAATTTTATGAGACATTAAAGCAATACTTGCTTGTAGGTAATAATGTAAGTATGGCAGCAAAGAAAATGTTTATACATAGGAATACAATGATTTATAGACTTTCCAAAATTAACGAGATTTTGGGAGTGGATATTAATGAGCCGGGAATTGCTCATAAGATTTTAATTAGTATACTCCTGCGGGAACAGGAGAAAGAGGAGAAGTAGAGAATGGAGATTATCAAGGATTTGCCGGAAATCTTCGATGAGTTTGAAGACAAGAAAAAACAGTCATTTTTGAAGGTAAAAGAATATAAAGAAAAGCAGATTCCGATAATCGGTGCATATTGTTCTTTTTTTCCAAGAGAAATTGCAGTTGCCATGGGAGCAATTCCTGTGGGGCTATGTTCTTCAGCGAATGAAACAGTAGAGCTCGCTGAAACGGTATTGCCAAAGAATGTATGTCCATTAATCAAATCTAGCTATGGTTATGCCATATCTGATCGGTGTCCGTATTTTCATTTTGCGGATTTGGTTGTGGGAGAAACAACATGTGACGGCAAGAAAAAAATGTACGAATTGATGTCTGAGTTTAAAGAAGTTTATGTTATGGAATTGCCGAATACACAGTCAGAAGGCGGACTTAGATTCTGGCGGGAAGAGATTATCCGGTTTAAAGAATTTCTGGAAGAATATTTTCAGGTAGTTATTACAGAGAATGATATTCGACGTGCAATTGTATCGCAGAATAAGCGAAGAGAAGCATTGAAGAGATTTTATGGACTGATGAAGCTGGAACCAGTTCCAATGTCTGGACTGGAACTTGGTAAGGTGCTTTATGGTTCGAAATATCAATTTGGTCAGGAAGAGATGACAAAGGAGTTAAATGAATTGTCAGATCGTATTTTGGAAGAATATGAGAAAGGTCGTCAGCTAGAAAAGAGACCGAGAATCCTGATTACCGGCTGCCCCATGGGCGAAGATACAAATAAAATCGTAGAGGCAATTGAGAATAACGGCGGAGTTGTAGTCGGTTTCGAAAACTGTACTGGAGCGAAAGCAGTAGAGCGTATGGTAGATGAAGATGATCCGGATGTTTATGGTGCAATTGCAAGAAAGTATTTTAGCATAGGGTGTGCAATTATGACACCGAATAATAATCGTATCCATCTTCTTGGAGAAATGATTGATGACTATCATGTAGATGGGGTAGTTGAGATGATATTATCGGGCTGTCATTCTGTGGAAATGGAATCCATCAGTGTGAAGAATTTCGTGAATGAAGAAAAGCATTTGCCATATCTGGCTGTAGTGACAGACTATTCAAAAGGTGATGTAGGACAATTAAATACACGACTGGCAGCATTTGTAGAAATGATTCGTAAATAATTACAATTGACAAGGGTGCATTTATCAAATATAGATAGATGCACCCTGTTTTTGTGCAGATATAACATATGTCTATAAAGATAAATATAGATATAAACAATAAATGAACGAATATATAGATACAATCAATAAAATATACAAAAATGCATGGGATAAATTGTGCACGATGCACAATTAAAACAAGAAAGATTGGAATTATAAATGAAGAAATTATTGAGAAAATTGTATAAAATAGGAAAAGTAATTTAGAAGGAGGAAAAAACGTTGATTGAGATAAAAAATCTGAAAAAGTTATGGGAAGACGATGGAAGCTCCGTTCTGGAAGGTATCAACCTGACAATTGAAGACGGAGATATTTATGCGTTAGTAGGTCGAAGTGGCGCAGGAAAATCTACACTTCTTCGCTGCATCAACGGTCTGACATCTTATCAGGAAGGAAGCCTGAAGGTTGACGGATGCGAGATCAAAGATTTGAAAGATAAAGAATTACGAGAATTCAGACGTCATGTTGGAATGATTTTTCAGCAGTTTTCACTACTTGAACGAGAGACGGTATATAAGAATGTCGCTCTTCCAATGCAGTGCTGGAAATATCCAAAAGACCAGATTGATAAAAAAGTAAGAGAACTTCTGGAACTGGTTGGTCTTGGAGATAAGATGAATGCAAAACCGAGAAATTTAAGTGGTGGACAAAAGCAACGTGTTGCAGTTGCAAGAGCATTGACTATGGATCCGAAGATTTTGCTTTGTGATGAGGCTACTTCAGCACTGGATCCGAAGACGACGAATTCGATTCTGGATCTGTTGATGGAAATTAATCAGAAACTTGGAATCACAGTTATCATTGTAACACATCAGATGGAAGTTGTAAGAAAAGCGTGTAATAAAGCATGTATTCTGGAAAATGGCAAGATTGCAGATGAAGGTACTGTAAAAGAAATCTTTATTAAACAGCCACAGTCACTGAGAAGGTTATTGGGCGAAGAAGAAGAAAAACTTCCGGATACAGGACATAATATTCAGATTTCATATCTGGTAAAGGACATGAAAGATGGAGAATTGTTCAGTACGATGACATCAGAACTTCAGTATGTATTTCCGATTGTGAATGGTTTGATTCAGGATTATCAGGGAGATCAGATGGGAATATTTGTAATCAATATTGATGATGAACATTTAGGTGTAGTTACAGATTACCTGAATCAAAAAGGAATTAAATGGCGCGAACTTTCAGGTGAGCAGGGAGAGACGGAGGTGAATGAATAATGTCTTTAACTAATTATACGTTTACACAGATTTGTCAGATGTTAGTAGTTCCGGCGTTTTTTGCAACACTTAAAATGCTGTTGATTTCAGGAGTTTTATCTACGATTTTCGGATTTGTGTTTGGAGTTATTTTGATTCTGACTGAAAAAGGCGGGCTTTGTCAGAATGTTGTGATTAATCGTATTCTGGATTTTCTTGTAAATACGATACGTTCATTCCCGTTTATTATTTTGATGATTTCCATCATTCCATTTACAAGATTAATTGTTGGAACATCAATCGGAGAAACAGCAGCGCTCGTACCGCTGACTGTAGCATGTACTCCGTTTATGGCGAGAATTTTCCAGAACAGTTTTAAAGAAGTAGATCCAGCTTTAATTGAAGCTGCACAGTCTTTTGGAGCATCAAAAAGTCAGATTGTATTCAAGGTCATGTTAAAAGAAGCAGTTCCATCTATTATTTCAGGACTTTGTCTTGCGATTATTAATCTGCTTGGCTGTACAGCAATGGCAGGAGCAGTTGGAGCCGGGGGTCTTGGAGCAGTAGCTCTTACATATGGTTACCAGAACTTTAATAAACAGATTATGTACACGATTTGTGTTGTTCTGATTATTCTTGTTGCGATTATTCAGTACTTTGGTGACTGGATTTATAAGAAATTAAAATAAAAACGGGGATGCCTGTTTTTATATAAAAACTAACAAACATGAGAATTATTAAGGAGAAAAAGAAAAATGAAGAAAAAGTTAATTAGTGTATTACTTACATTAGCAGTAGCTGGAACAATGTTAGCTGGCTGTGGAAGCTCAAAAGCAGATGACACAAAGAGTGAGGCTGACAGCAGCACAGAGAAAAAAGATATCACAATCGGAGTTCGTGCTGATATGGTAAATCAGTATGCTGCAGTAGAGGATAAACTGAAAGAACTTGGATACAATGTTCAGTCAAAAGTATTTGATGACAGTGTACAGCCAGATGTAGCATTAGCAGAAGGAAGCATTGACTGTAACTGGTATCAGCATGAGCCATACCTTAAGAGTTACAACGAAAAGAATGGAACAAATCTGGTTATGGTAGAGCCAAAGACATTTTATCCATTATTCGCAATGTATTCTGATAAATGGGATTCAGTAGATGAGCTTCCAGATGGAGCTACAATCGGACTTTGCAACGATGCAACAAACCAGGCAAGAGGACTGCATCTGTTAGAGTCTCAGGGACTGATCACATTAGATGATTCTGTAGAGAGTCCGACAATGTATGACGTAAAAGAGAATCCACATAACTTCAAATTCATCGAAGCTGAGATGTCTGTATTACCACAGTCTATCAAAGACGTTGATGCAATTTGCCTTGCAGCAGGACATATGGTAAATGCAGGACTTTCTGCAGATGGATATCTTTGCCAGTCTGATGACAATGACACATATGCTGTAGGGTTTGCAGTTCGTGCAGAGGACAAAGATGCACAGTGGATCAAAGACATTGCAGAAGCTGTTCAGTGTGATGAACTTGCAGAGTACTTTAAGACAGAGAAACAGGGAACACAGATTCCTTGCTGGGAGTAAGAAGATAGTTCTATGGAATTAGCTGGAATGACGATGTACAAAACTCTTGTGATGACGATACTTGCGCTTGTCGGGGTATTCTGTTATCACAAGAAGATTGTAGATCAGGAGATGAATAAGAAATTATCAGAACTGGTGCTGAGTTTATTCACACCAGTCCTGCTCTTTACATCATTTCAGAAAGACTTTTCAAAGGAGCTGGTAACAGGGCTGATGATATCGGTTCTGTTATCAGCTATTGCTTTTTTTCTGATCTGGTGTATCTGCAAATGGGTCGTCCGAAAATTGGATAAAGATTATGCAGTTGTGGAATTAGTTGCATTGATGTATTCTAATTGTGGATTTATCGGAATACCGATGGCACAGGGGATTTTTGGGGCAGAAGGAGTTTTTTATATGACTGCCTATGTAGCTATGGCGAATTTCTTGCTCTGGTCACATGGCGTAATTGTAATGTCTGGGAAAAGTGATATCGAATCTTTGAAAAAAGTATTTACATCACCGACAATTATTTCCATTATTCTTGGTATTATCTGCTTTGTTGCACAAATCCGTGTTCCTCAGATTATTGAAGAACCAATGGAAATGATTGCAAACATGAACACACCGATGGCGATGATGGTAGCAGGAATCAATATTGCTCAGGCAGATCTGAAACAAGTATTTTGTCATTACAGATTATATTGGTTAAGCTTTGTAAAGCTGATTGTGATGCCATTTGCATTGGTAGGAGTCTTTTGTTTTGTTCCAGTTTCACAGCTCGTAAAGACTATTGTGATACTGGCAACAGCGTGTCCGGCAGGAGTGACGGGAAGCTTATTTGCACTTCGCTATGAAAAAGACTCCGTATATGCAGCGGAAATATTTGCTATGACAACGATTATATCAATTGTAACAGTACCATTTTCTATGTTGTTCTGTTAGAAGAAAGAGGTAAGAAAAGATGGAATTAGTAAAACTTGAGATGACGCCAAAAGAGAGGAAGATAGCTTACGCAAGAGGAGAAGAGGTGGACCGTATTCCGACGTCTTTAAGTGCAGGAGAGACAGCTCCTCCGTTATATGGGATTTCCATTCGTGATTATTATTTTTCAGCAGATGCCATGGTGGAAGTAGAAAGCCGCCTGGCAGAAGATTTTCAGGCAGATAATATGGGGATGGGACTGGGACTTCGGACGCTGGTAGAAGCACTCGGAACAAAGCTCGAGTATCCGGAGCACAGCGTGTCTTATATTGAAAAGCCGGCACTGGAAACCTTTGATGACCTGGATCATATGGAGCTTATTAATGTTGAAAAAGATGGAAGATTTCCTATCATAATAGAAGCATTTGAAAGACTTCAGGAAAAATATGGAAAAGAACGCGGAATTGGTAGTGGACTTGCAGGACCATTTACAACAGCTGCAAGTTTGATTGGAACTGAAACATTCTTAAAGGGTACGGTCAAACATAAAGAACAGGCCCACAAATTATTGCAGTATAGTACAGACTGTGTTGTAAAATGTTGTGAAGATCTTCATCGTAAACTAGGAATTGGGTTTACACTTTCTGAACCAATGGGCTCCAGAGATTTACTTAGTAAACGACAGTTTAAAGAATTTTTTGTCCCTTATATAAAACAGGCAGTAGAGCGTATGAACAAATTTCAGGGTTCAACTGGAATTCATATATGTGGACATACCAGGGATCGCTGGGAAGAAGTTATTGGCACAGGAGTCAGTGGATTTTGGGTAGATAACTGTGAGAGTATTCAGGAATTGAAGGAATGCTATGGTGATAAAGTTGCAATCAGTGGAAATGTGCCACCTGTAGATGTATTGAAAAATGGAACATTTGAAGAAATTGACCAGGCAATTAAGAAATGTATTATTGAAGCTGGAGACAATCCGAGGGGATATAATCTCTGTCCTGGATGTACCACTCCGGTAGATACGACGAAGGAAAACATGATTGCATTTATGAATGCAGCTGCAAAGTATGGACGTGGTGCAAGAAAAGGTTATATGCCAAGAGGTATTACAGAGTTATAAGCAGTCGTCGGTAGGGGAAGAACAGCGGTTACGCTGTTTTTACTCTGCCTTTTTTTAATATATAGAAATATAAAAAGTATAAGGAAGATTATATGAATGCTGCTATAATAGTCTGCTCCACACTTACAAATCATGTGAAAGCAGCACAGAAAAAAATGAATACAAATTATCCCATTATTGAACTGGATAATTCCAAGCATAGCAGACCGGAAAAATTCTGGCAGTTGGCATTTCTTGCCATGGAACAACTTCCGGAGGAAATAGACACCGTGCTTTTGGGACTGGGAGTTTGTGGAGGGGCATCAGTAGGATGGACTTTTCCAAGGCGGACAATTATGCCAAAAGTTGATGATTGTATTACACTTTTAATGCATACGGACGAAAAGTTTCATTACAACCTAAAAGAAGTCGGACATTTTTATTTGACTGAAAACAGAGATTTGATGTCTATTGAACAGATGGAACAAGATTTAGTTTTAAAGTATGGCGAAAGAAGAGCCAAAAGAGTTATGAAAGTCTGGTTTGATGCTTACAAGAGTGTAGATATTGTGGATACAGGTGTTTATGATTGTTATTCAAAAGAATATGTAGAGCGTGCAAAAAGGGAGTCTGCAATTATAAATGTGCCATATCAATATGTGCCGGGAAGTAATATTATATTAGAAAAATTAGTGTCTGGGAAATGGGATGACCAATTTTTGATTATTGAAAAGGGAGGTGTAATGACAGAAGAAGATTTTGGAATGACAAACAAAGAGTCATTGCATACAACATATGTCGTGTAAAATGGACACCATATTGAAAGATTGAGGCGTAGTTTTTTGGAGTTTTACTATGTTCCCAATTCAAGAAAGGGAGGAAGTTATGGATTATACGGAATTAAAGAAATTAATGAGCGAGCAGAAGGTTGAGATGACTGCGGCGGAGCGTATCAAGGCCTATAACGAGGGGAAAGAGGTAGATCATATCCCGTATACATTGCAGGCACCTGATCCGGCTATGGCAGATATTTTTGGATTTACAACATCACAATTTGCGAAAGACTTTGAAGTGAAAAGCGAAGTAATCAGACGAAGAAAAGAAGAATTTGGTCTGGATAGCTTTAATGTTGGATTAGGTCTTCGCACAATTGGCGTTGCGCTTGGTTCAAAGTTAGGGGTTCCTGAACATGGAATTGATTATATTGAACATCATGTGTTGCAGGATTATGCGGATTTCGACAAATTGGAAGTGACGGATCCTTATAAAAATCCAGTTCTTGCACCGATTTTGGAAAGTGCCAAGAGATTGAAAGAACGTTTCCCGGATGTTAGTATGACAACGAGTGTGGCAGGTCCGATTTCAACAGCTATAGCAGTCAGGCCAGTTGAAAAGGTTCTTCGCGATACGAGAAAGAATCCGGAAATGCTTCACAAATTGCTTGATTTGACAGTTGTCTGTTCTTTAAAATGGTTTGAAGCATTTTACCATGAGTTCGGATCGGTCGGAACGAATTTTTCCGATCCGGTAACCTGTATGGATGTAATTAGTAAGAAGCAATTTGATGAATTTTCGCTTCCCTATATTAAAAAACTGATTGATGGAACAGAGAAAATTATGGGATCAAGACCGGGAGCTCATATTTGTGGTAAGACAAGCCCTATATGGAGTGATCTTGCAGATGCAGGTCTATTTTCATTCAGTATCGATAATTGCGAGGATTTGGAGGTTGCTAAGCGTGAGGTGGGTGACCGGATGCGCTTTGCCGGAAATGTTCCGCCGATCGAAGTGATGAAAGATGGATCGATTGATGATGTCATTGAGGCATGTAAAGACTGCCTGAGAAAATGTGGGGATAATCCAAAAGGTTACATTTTGAATACAGGATGTCAGCTCCCGATTGGTACACCGAAAAGAAATGTAGAGGCATTTATCTATGCGGCAAGAAAATACGGTCGTGGTGCGCAGTTAGGAAAGCTTCCGAAAGGTATTCTGGAAGATTAAAATATATAATTTGTGCAAATGAAGCGACAAAAATGCAAAAATGATATTTTGAGGCAAAAAAGGGACACCGTGTTTTGCAGTTGGGGACGTAGTATTTTGAAAGTTTGCTACATCCCCAACTAATCAAAAAATGCATAATTTTCCACATGAACTTGCAAAAAACTGGTTGATGAATCAGAATAAGGTATGATATAATTTTATATCAGAGAATAGGCATTGTCTTATGACAGTGCTTTTTTGGGGTAAAATATAACGTGGAAATGAAATCAAGTAAAGAGAGGTTAAAATCATGAAACAAAAGAAAAAAATGTCTTTGGCAATGCAGATTTTTATCGCATTGATTCTTGCAATTGTAGTAGGACTTCTGATGCAGAGTCATGCAGAATTTGCAGAGAGTTACATTAAGCCGTTTGGAACAATTTTCCTGAACCTTGTAAAGTTCATCGTAGTTCCAATCGTATTATTCTCCATTATGTGTGGGATTATCTCCATGCAGGATATTAAAAAAGTAGGAGCAATTGGTTTAAAGACCGTTGTATACTATATGTGTACAACCGCATTTGCAATCACATTTGGATTGATTGGAGGAAATCTGTTCAAAGGAATGTTCCCGGTCGTTGCAACAACAGACTTGACTTATGAAGCAGCAGAGTCGGTATCATTTATGGATACAATTGTGAATATTTTCCCATCCAATTTTATTGCACCGATGTCTGAGTCCAATATGCTTCAGGTAATTGTGATGTCAGTATTGTTCGGATTTGCGATTATTCTGATTGGACCGGAGAAAAATCCACGTTTGATCCAGGGGTGTAATGATCTGAATGATATGTTTATGAAATGTATGGAGATGATCTTAAGATTATCTCCAATCGGAGTATTCTGTCTGTTGTGCCCGGTTATTGCAGTAAATGGTCCGATGATCATCGGTTCACTGGCAATGGTGCTTTTAGCAGCGTATGTCTGCTACATTATACATGCAGTTGTTGTATATTCATTAGCAGTAAAGACAATGGGCGGTATGAGTCCAATCGCATTCTTTAAAGGAATGCTTCCGGCAATGATGTTTGCATTTTCCAGTGCTTCTTCCGTAGGAACACTTCCAATCAATATGGAGTGTGTAGAGAATATGGGAGCATCAAAAGAAGTGACTTCATTTGTGCTTCCGCTTGGAGCAACAATTAACATGGACGGAACTGCAATTTATCAGGGAGTATGTGCAATCTTTATCGCGTCCTGTTATGGAATCAACCTGACACTTCCACAGATGCTGACGATTATCCTGACAGCAACACTGGCATCTATCGGAACAGCAGGTGTGCCGGGATCTGGAATGGTTATGCTGGCAATGGTACTTACATCTGTAGGACTTCCAGTAGATGGAATCGCTCTTGTAGCTGGAGTGGATCGTATCTTTGATATGGGACGTACAACAGTAAACATCACAGGTGATGCAAGCTGCTGCATGGTTGTCACAAATCTTGAGAAAAAGAAAGCATTAAGAAAAAAATAAGTATGTAGTTTCGCAAGTAGGAATGTAGAGCCATTCTTAATTATGTACACTTGGTTTTTATGAGTTTATTCTTTTTAGGAATTCCATGAAGACTGAGTGTATTTTATTTGAAAAAACGATAATTGGGTAGATATATCAATATTATTTATTTGAAATAAGCGTGCTTAATAATTATACTGGATGCAGAAGACTATATTAGTGATGGATTTGACATTTAAAAGGGAATCTGGTGAGAATCCAGGGTAGCCTATTCTACTGTAAGATGGACGAAGCTTCAACGGAGTCACTGGTATTTATATCTGCAACAGAACAGCAGTAATATAAGCCGGGAAGAGGAAAGCAGAGGATGAAATCAAGCCAGGAAACCTGCTATATAGGAATTGGGATTTTCGGTAGGGAAAAGAACAGACACTTCGTTTTATTTTCCCTGCCTTTTTTAGTGGAAAAATATTTTATATCATGACAGTAATAGAAGTTATAGTGTATAAAATCCAGGGGGAATATTGAGAAACTTATTGTTTGCATGTATAATACGAGGAGGAGATTTATGCACGAATTAGACCGGATGACACCGAATCAAAGACTGAATGCTTTTATGACAGGACAATCGATGGATCGAATGCTTGCGATATGATCAGTGTGGACAATGTCGTTGATTTGGAGCATGTAAAAAATACAGCAGGGCAGAAGATGCCGATTCTTGGAAATGTGGCACCGGTCGACTATTTTATTCAGGGAACAAAGGAAGAAATGGATGCAGCTGTAAAGAGGTGTTTGCAGAAAGCATGGGATTCACCGAATGGTTATATTCTTGCCTCTGGATGTGATCTTTCCGGTCAGGTAAAATTGGAGAATATTGAAGCGTTTATGAATGCAGCAAGAAAGTATGGAAAATGGCCATTAGATCCTAAGAACTTTGAGTAAAATGTGTCGGAAAGATAATCTGCCAAATTTGAATAAGAAGATATAAAATCAGAAAACTAATCTGATGGAGGTAGATAAACAGGACATGGTTGTTCAGATCATATCTGGATTTCGGGGATCCGGAAAAACAACATTCTTAAATCAATGTATAGAACAGGTAAAGGGAAAGACTGCGGTAATTCAAAATGATTTTGGTGCACAGGCAGTTGACCGGGAAAATGCAGAAGGCAGCTTGATATATGAAGAAATCGGTGAGGGCTGTATTTGCTGTGGGATGGCACTTGAGTTTGAAGAAAAGATGCGCCGGATTGCCATGGAAGATTGCCCGGACAGAATTTTTATAGAAGCATCTGGATTTGGAAAACTGTCCGATGTCGTGAAAGTATGTACGCAACTAAAAGAGAAGGAACATCTTGAGATGATGATCGGACCGAATGTTACAGTTGTAGACATTGGCATGGTGGAGGCATATGCCTCCGGACTGGGAGAATTTTATGTAGACCAGATTGAACATGCAGATGTGATTCTGGTCAATAATATTGATTCAGACGATGTAGAATCGGAGGAAATAGAAGAAGGCTGGAAAGCGCTGGAACGACTGAATACGAAAGCGTTGAAAAGTGAAGATGCACGGGAAGTATTAAAAAGTGTAATGGAATCCGGAAACGTAGATCAAAATCTTCAGATAGAAGGAGATACGCTTATAAAATATCTTGGAGCTGACGCAGTTGTAGAAGTGCCGGATGGTATCCGGATCATCGCAGACAGTGCTTTTGAGTATTGCATGGAAGTGCAGGAAGTGCATTTGCCAGATTCAGTGGAACGAATTGGAAAGCATGCCTTTCAGGGGAGTGGAATCAAAAAGATACATTTACCGGAAAGCATAAAAACAATCGACATCTATGCTTTCAGCGGAACACCTCTGGAATATATAGAATTACCGGAGAATTTGCAGAAACTTGGGCACAGTGCATTCCGTTATTGCAGGATGTTAAAAAAAGTGAAGTTCCCAGAACATCTGGTGGAGATTCCGCATGATACATTTAATGATTGTGGAAAACTGCGGGAAGTAATACTGCCGCATGATACAGAAGTGATTGGGGCTCATGCATTTTCCGGGTGCGCGGCACTGGAACAGGTGGATTTACCGGAGAGTGTGAAGCGAATTGAAGAAGGTGCTTTTGTGACTTGCGTCAGTCTGGAGAAAGTACATTTGCCAAAAGGACTGGAGGTGGTAGAACGCAAGGTGTTTTACCGGTGTACGAATTTAAAAGAACTTCATTTTCCAAAACGGGTGACAGAGTTTGGCAAAGGCATCTTTTCACAATGTTCTGCATTAAAACGAGTGTATATAGAAGGAAACCCGGTGGATGAAGAAGTGTTTCAGGACTGGGATATGTGGACAACTTGCTATGATATGGAAGAAATCATTGCACCGAATATGAGGATTACGAGATTTGCAAAAGAATGGAGAATGTGGGCGGCAGCAGGACTTGCAGATTACCTGGTAGAACAGGGAGATGTAAGAAGTGAAATCCTTGATTCTTATGTGAAGGATCTGAAAGAAAACCGGAGTTCCTATGAAGTCCTTTTATTAGAAAATAAAAAGTTATTACAGTTTTTCATTCATTACAATTTATTGGCGGAACAGGCAGTGAACAGACTTCTGGATCAGTCACTGCAAAAATCCGATATGGAGATCCGCAGCATGCTGTTGAATTATCAGGATGAAATCCAAAATGAGAATAAGAAGGAGGAGACGGGCAGCCAGCTTGATCAGCTTCTGGCAGCGTTGTCATAATATTTATGAATATTAGGGAAGCAAAAGAGCAGCTTGAACATGCGGTAAAATTGTACCTGGAAAAGGATGAAAAAGGCAGATATATAATTCCGATAGAAAAGCAGCGTCCGGTATTTTTGATGGGAGCGCCGGGAATCGGTAAAACTGCAATTATGGAGCAGGTTGCGCAGGAACTTGGAGTAGCACTTGTGTCTTACACGATGACACATCACACAAGGCAGAGTGCACTGGGACTTCCATACATTGTAGAAAAGGAGTATGGCGGAGAAAAATTTCAGGTATCTGAGTATACGATGAGTGAGATTATTGCAGCGGTTTATGAAGTGATGGAGGACACGGGAATATGTGAAGGAATTCTTTTTCTAGATGAGATCAATTGTGTATCTGAGACTTTGGCGCCGGCGATGCTTCAGTTCTTACAGTACAAGACATTTGGACAGCACAAAGTGCCTGAGGGCTGGATTATCGTAACAGCAGGGAATCCGCCAGAATACAATCATTCTGTGAGGGAATTCGATATTGCGTCCTGGGACCGCGTAAAGAGAATGGATGTAGAGCCTGATTATAGTGTCTGGAAAACATATGCTTATGAGCAGGGGATGCACCCGGCAATCCTGACTTATCTGGATCTGAAGAAAGATGCATTTTATTCCGTGGAAAATACAGTGGATGGAAAGCATTTTGTGACAGCAAGAGGCTGGGAAGATTTAAGTCAGATCATGTGCCTGAGTGAAAAGAAGAATCTGCCTGTGGATCTGAATCTGATCAGCCAGTACGTGCAGGACGAGCAGATTGCCCGTGACTTTGCAATTTATTATGATTTGTTCAAAAAATATAAAAATGATTATCAGGTGGACCGTATCTTATTTGGCATTCCATCAGAGCAAGTAAGACAGAGGGCGATGAAAGCATCTTTTGATGAGAGGATTTCTTTCCTTGGTCTTTTGATGGATGGAATTACGGATACTGTTAAAGAGACAATGGAGATGCAAAATGCATTGTTTGTATTTGGGGATTGCCTGAAAAAGATAAAAGCAGATGTGGAAAAAGGCCGAGACCTTGTTTCTTGTATCGAACAACAAAAAGAATGTTTAATGGAACAAGAAAAACAGAAAAAACGTGCCGGTAATTTATCCCGTGCCCAGGTGTGGGAAGATGACCGTGTGCTTGTTTATCTGGAAGAATGCCGGAAAAAAGCAGGCATACGGACTCCGGATGAAAGAGATTTTGTAATTCTCAGAGATTATTTTGCCCAGTTGACAGAAAGCTTTCAAGAGCAGACAAGAAAAGCATCGGGCTGTCTGTCCAACTCATTTTACTTTTGTGAAGATGTGTTTGAAGAAGGACAGGAGATTCTTGTACTTGTGACAGAACTTACGGAAAATGAATATACGGCCAGATTTATCAGTCAGTATGGATGTCGGGAGTATTTTAAACATAATAAGAATTTGATGTTCTACGAGAGACAGAAAAATCTTATGGATCAGATTCAAAATCTGGGGCTTGATCAGGTGTAATATTTATGTGTGTGGAAATAATAAAAGTGGCTTCAGAAGTTCTGAATTTTAGCAGACAGAGAACGTTGGTCAATATGAGGTTTTTGGAACCGGCAATTCGGATGCTGACGGAGAGCCCCTCTAAATGTATGCGTAATCGTTCATATGGTATGGGAACAGATGGAAAAAATCTTTACTATAATCCGGAATACGTACTGAGAGCATATCAAAAAGAGAAAGGTTTCGTCAGCAGAATGTATTTGCATTTAGTTGTGCATGGAATATTCAGACATTTCTTTGTAAATCCACAGATCGAGCAAAGAAAATGGGATCTTGCATGCGATATGGCAACAGAATATATCATCGAAAGCTGGAAACTGGACTTTGCAGACATTAGTGCCGGGGCAGACGAAAAGCGCGAACTTGACCGCATCCGGAAAAATGTGGGACTTATGAATGCGGAAAAGATTTATGGATATCTGAAAAAGACAAAAGAGTCAGAAATAGACTGGCTGGAGAAAATTTTCCGTCGGGATGACCATAGCTTCTGGTATCCCGAAACAAAAAACAGGAATGATGTAATCCAAGTGAAATCAGGGCAGGTGAATCAGAACCGGGAGGTCATGTTCTCAAATCAAAAATTGGAAGAGCTGTGGAAGCAGGCTGCGAAAAAG
>ENA-OPXH01000647-OPXH01000647.1-human-gut-metagenome-genome-assembly--contig:-NODE-647-length-29706-cov-3.572797_pt1 | contig 29706 bp, 25 predicted proteins | sample MGYA00241521_ERZ502034 | MGnify/ENA primary metagenome ERZ502034 (study PRJEB25962, sample SAMEA2042103) | human gut metagenome | biome: human gut; feature: human-associated habitat; material: faeces... | reverse complement strand
AATTCCTGCCAGTACATTAATTACTCTTGTATCTACTTTTCTGGAGTAAGTCTGTCCTGAAACCGGATAACATGCCTCAAATCCCATCTTCTGTGCGATCATTGGATCGATCTTATCAATCGTCTCCTGATCTCCATCAAACAGTTCCTGGAAACTTGCCTGTGTACCGGTAGTCCCCTTTGAACCAAGCATCTTCAAGCTTCCTTTTACATACTCCAGATCTTCCAAGTCCATCATAAATTCCTGCATCCACAAAGTTGCACGTTTTCCAACCGTTGTCGGCTGCGCCGGCTGGAAATGTGTAAATGCAAGCGTCGGCAGATTCTTATGCTCATCCGCAAATTTGGCAAGTTCTGCAATTACATTTACCAGTTTTTTCTTCACAATATCCAGTGCCTCGGACATCAGGATAATATCTGTATTATCTCCTACATAACAGGATGTTGCTCCAAGATGAATAATTCCTTTTGCCTTCGGGCACTGTTTTCCATATGCATATACATGAGACATTACGTCATGACGCACTACCTTTTCACGTTCCTTTGCGACATCATAATTAATGTCTTCTGCATGCGCTTTTAATTCATCAATCTGTTCCTGGGTGATTGGAAGTCCCAGCTCTTTCTCCGTCTCTGCAAGTGCGATCCACAGTTTTCTCCATGTGCGGAACTTCTTGTCCGGCGAGAAAATATACTGCATCTCTTTGCTGGCATATCTTTCTGAAAGTGGGCTCTGATATCTGTCGTTTGTCATCGTTTTTTCTCCTTATTTTGAATTATATTTAAATAATTTATATCTTCTACTCAAAGGCAAGGGATACATCTCTGCCCGGTACTTTCATCGGATAATTGCCTGTAAAACAAGCATCACAGTAACTTAAATCCCCAACCATATCTTTCAACTTCTCAACTTCCATATATCCAAGAGAATCGGCTCCGATCATCTCCCGAATCTGTTCTGTCGTATGTGAATGTGCAATGAGCTGATCATCTGACGGAACATCTGTACCGAAATAACATGGATGCAAAAACGGCGGCGAGCTGATTCTTACATGCACTTCTTTTGCCCCTGCTTTCTTCAACATCTTAATAATATTCGCACTTGTTGTTCCGCGAACAATCGAATCATCTACCATAACAATTCTCTTGCCTTTTACAACTTCTTCAATTACATTCAGCTTAATCTTTACACTACTCTCTCTCTGGCTCTGTTTCGGCTTAATAAATGTTCTTCCGACATAGCTGTTCTTATGAAATGCCATTCCATAAGGGATTCCTGACTGTTCAGAATAGCCTTTTGCAGCCACCAGACCGGAATCCGGCACACCAACAACCAGATCTGCCTCTACCGGATAGGACTCTGCCAGTGCCTTTCCGGCAAGGATACGTGCATGATAAACATTCACATTATCGATCGTACTGTCCATACGCGCGAAATAAATATATTCAAAAATACATCTTGCCTGCTTCTCAGGCGAAATTGCCATAGACTTATCAGAAGTAATACCATTCTTCGTAATTGTTACGATCTCTCCCGGCTCCACATCACGTACAAACTCTGCATCTACAGCAGCAATTGCACAACTCTCTGATGCAAGAAAATATGTATTGTCTCTCTTACCGATACACAGTGGTTTCAATCCAAATGGATCTCTCGCTCCGATCAGTTTACGCGGTGAACTCACGACCAGCGCATAGGCACCTTTGATCTTCTTCATCGCATTTTTTACTGCATCTTCTGCGCAGGAAACATTCAATCTTTCACGCGCAATATGATAAGCGATCACTTCCGAATCAATCGTTGTCTGGAAAATAGCTCCGGTATACTCCAGTTCTCTTCTCAGCTCGATCGCATTCGTTAGATTACCGTTATGCGCAATTACCAGTGTACCTTTGACATATTTCAGTACAAGCGGCATCGCATTCTCTGCTCTCGTTCCTCCTGCTGTTGAATACCTGACATGTCCAACGCCCAGATTACCGTGCAGTGTCTGTAACGCTTCTTCATCAAACACTTCATTTACAAGTCCCAGTCCTTTTTTTGAATGCACTTTGCGTTCACCATATGTATCTGTCACAGCAATGCCGCAGCTTTCCTGTCCTCTGTGCTGTAACGCAAAAAGCCCATAATATACAGATGGGGCAACATCGCCTCCGTCCATATCATAGGCTCCAAACACTCCGCATTCCTCGCTCAAACCTGTTGTCATTTTTTCCAATTCACCCATGAATGCAAGACTCCTTATTCGTTTTCAATTTACTCCATTACTCGATTAGTATAATACAAGGTCTGCCGAAAATCAATACATTTAATTTTCGGCAAACTTTCCTAAGAACTCTTTCATACGCTCGTTGTCCGAACCAAATACTTCTTCCGGCGTTCCCTGGAGTGCGATCACACCGCCGTCCATAAATATGATATGGTTGGATACATTCTTTGCAAAATTCATCTCATGTGTAACAATCACCATCGTCATATGCTCTGCCGCAAGGTCTTTGATAACCTTCAATATCTCACCTGTCAGCTCTGGATCAAGTGCTGATGTCGGCTCATCAAAAAGAATGACATCCGGATCCATAGCAAGTGCACGTACAATTGCAATACGCTGTTTCTGTCCACCTGATAACGTCGACGGATATACATCTGCCTTATCTTCCAGACCGATTCTCTTAAGAAGGGACATTGCCTTTTCCTTCTCTTCTTTCTTGATCTGCTCTTTTGTCAGACCTTCAAGTGATGCATCTGCCCCACCTTTTCCGAATAATTTCTTTCTCTTTGCTTTCTTCAGATCCTGGCATCTTGTATAAACCGGTGCAAGCATAATATTCTCAATGACTGTCTTATTATTGAACAGATTAAAATGTTGGAATACCATTCCCATATGACGGCGGTGAATATTAATATCCACCTTCATATCTGCAATATCTACACCGTTAAAAATAATCTGTCCGGACGTCGGATCTTCCATACAGTTCAGGCATCTTAGGAATGTACTCTTACCGGAACCGGACGGTCCGATAATTGCTACGATGTCCCCTTTATTGATGGTTATATCGATGCCTTTTAACACTTCGACATCACCGAAGTTTTTTTTCAGATTAATTACGTCTATCACTCTTCTTCAGGCTCCTTTCCATCAATTTTATCAGTAAGGAAATAATCAATACCAGTGCAATATAAATCAGTGCCATTACCAGGTACGGAACCATGAATTCATAGCTGTTACTTCCAATATAGTTAAATGCAACATAGAGATCTGCTGCTCCTACAAAACTTACAACTGAAGTCTCCTTGATCAGGGAAATAAACTCATTTCCAAGAGTCGGGAGAATATTTTTTACTGCCTGTGGAATCACGATTTTCATCATGCTTGTCCCAAAGCTTAAGCCAACTGCACGACCGGCCTCCATCTGTCCGGAATCCACAGACTGAATTCCACTTCGCATAATCTCTGATATATACGCACCACTGTTGAGTCCGAATACAAGCATGGCTACCTGTACTCCTGTAATTTTCAGTCCGATGATTGGAAGAAGTACATAATAAAATACCAACAGCTGAACTACCATAGGTGTTCCACGAAACAGTGCTACATAAAAGCTGCAGATGCCATTCAATACTTTTGGCAATGTTTTATACTTTGGAAGTACACGCACTGTTGCAATCAAAGTTCCAACAATGATACCAATGATTAAACCTGTCACTGCAATTAACAGTGTATTCTGCAGACCCTGAATTACTTTTGCATAACCATTCTGTTCCACAAAAATCTCTATAAACTTGTTTACTTTCTGATCAAAATTACCCATAATCTCTCTCTTCTTCTAATCTATCACTTGAGAATTACTGCATCTCGTTGATAGATTCTGTAATAGCTGATGCAGGTGCTGCATCGATGATTACATATGTGATGTTTCCATTGAGCATATCCTGAACTGCAAGGGAACCACTCTTATATGTTACACACTCTGCAGGAAGTCCAGGGAAATCCCAGTCCTCGCTTCCTTCTACATAATACTGACCTGTTGTTCCGGCCTGAACACCAATCTTGTCAGATTTCTCTGTCTTAGCCAGAAGTGCTGCTACATCGTCTGCGCTCTTGCAGTCATCAAATGCAGTGTTGTCGCTTGGTACGATCAGTCTCTGTGATGCTGAATAGTAAGAATCTGTAAATGTTACATACTCTTCTCTCTCTTCATTGATTGTAAGACCTGCCATAGCAATATCACATTTCTGCTGGCTTACAGACAGACATACTGCATCGAAATCCATGTTCTCAATTACAAGCTCTTTTCCAAGCTCATCAGCAAGAAGCTTAGCGATCTCCATATCGATTCCGTAGTAGCTGTCTCCCTTTGTATACTCAAATGGTTCAAATGCTGCATTTGTAGCAACTACAAGCTGATCTTTGGAGCTGTCGAGTTTTGCAGATTCAACTGCCTCTGGCTCTCCGCTTCCAAAATATTTGTCACAGATTTTATCTAATGTTCCGTCACCTTTAATTTTCTCAATAAATGCATTTGTCTTCTCAAGAAGCTCTGGCTGAGTCTTATCTACTCCGAATGCATACTCTTCATTTGTAAGGTCAATATCGATAACCTTTGCTGTTTTTGATGATGAACCGCCCTTGGAGCTGTCCTTTTTGTCTCCTGATCCGCCACATGCTACTAATGAAAGCGCACATGCTGCAACCAAAAGTACGCTGGTTAATTTTTTCATTTTCATAACCCTGTCCTCCTAAAATTTTATTCTGCATGATTATACATATTTATTGCATAATACATATTTTAACACGTTTCAGCTAAAACTCAAGTCCATTTTTATCCAAGTAGCATCTTAAATAGTGCTACCAGAATAATCAGTGCACCTAATATAATTCGATAATATCCAAATACTTTGAAATCATTCTTCTTGATATAGTTCATCAGGAACTTAATCGCAATAACAGACATTCCAAAAGAAACTACACAGCCAAGCATCAGGAATCCGAATTCTGCTGCTGTAAAGTGGAATCCGAATTTGATAAGCTTCAGTGCACTTGCTCCGAACATGACCGGAATTGCCAGGAAAAATGTGAACTCAGCTGCCACTTCTCTGGATACTCCGATGATCAGCGCGCCGACAATTGTTGCACCTGATCTTGAAGTTCCTGGTATCAGGGCCAGCATCTGGAAAGCACCGATCCACAACAGCATCTTAATATCCAGTTCAGAGATTCTGCGGACAGCCGGTTTTCTTCCTTCATTACGGTTTTCTACTATAATAAATAGTACACCATATACAATCAGCATCACAGCTATAAAAAATCTTATCCAGAATATCATCGAAAAGCAATCCCACTACAGCGGCCGGTACACAGGCAATCAATACTTTGATCCACATCTGCCAGGTCAAAAGCTTCTGTTTTTGAGTCTTCTTTGGTGAAAACGGATTCAACTTATGAAAATACAGAACAACGACCGCCATAATAGCACCAAGCTGGATGACTACGTTGAACATCTCCATAAAAGCATCACTGAGTCCCGGTTTTAAAACATTCCCCACCAGAATCAGATGTCCTGTACTGCTGACCGGAAGCCACTCCGTGATTCCTTCCACGATTCCGAGCAAAATGACTTTCAATACGTCTAACATTAGTTACCCTCCTATTCAGTTTTTAATATGTATTTTTCTATGAATCTTGCCACGCCTTCTTCATCATTGGAATCTGTCAATCTGTCTGCTGCTGCCTTCACTTCCGGCATTCCATTCGCCATGGCAACTCCCATTCCGACTGTCTTAAGCATCATCGTATCATTGGATCCATCACCAAATGCCGCAATTTCCTCCCGACTGATTCCGAATATCTCGCCCAGTTTCAAAAGAGCCATTCCTTTATGGACACCTTCTGCATTGACCTCAATATTATTCTCCAATGCTCCGGTTGCTTCCACTCCTGTCACTTTACGGATACGCTTCCATGCTTCTTCCTTGTCAGTCTGGTATCGGAACAAAGCCTGTACTTTATCTGTCCCTCGATTCTCTGTCTCAAACTTCTCTTCTACACTTTCAACAGGGACACGAGTATTAAGAATATATTCGCCCATGGCCTTCGTCATGACATAGTCCTGAATATGGACAAGCTTCTCTTTCTCTGAGTAACCGATTCCATCGTAATACACATCTCGTAGTGTATCATAATCTGAGAAAATATCCAATATTTCGCGCGCTTTTTCTACCGAAATTAACATTTCTGATAAAACTTGTTCTGTTTTTGTCTCCAAAATTCTGGCACCATTGGCTGTCACTGCATATTTTATAAACGGAAGCTCCAGAAGTTCCTTTGGGAGTCCACATAACGGCCGTCCCGTCGCCGGTACCAGAATCACTCCCTGATCTGCCGCTGCCTCCAATGCTTTCTTCGTTCTCTCCGTCAGAATCTTGTCCGTTGTCAGAAGTGTTCCATCCAGGTCAAAACCAATCATCCTGATGTTCATCTCTTTTCGTCTCCCTTACTTTTTCAGCACTTTCATCATCTGTTTCTTTGATGGTACCTGTCCCGAAATAACAAGCTTTCCGTCAATCATGACAGACGGCGCTGTCATAACTCCAAGCTTTACAATCTCTACCAGATCTGCAATACGCTCAATCTTCGCGTCAATTCCAAGCTCCTCTACACACTCTGCTACAATTGCATTCGTCTTATCACAGTTCTCACAGCCACTGCCGATTACTTTTATATTCATATCTGACTCCTTATCTCATCACATTCACTAAAAAAGGTCCACTGGACCTTTTTGTCGTATGCTTGGCAACTAAAAAAGGTACACCGGACCTTTTTGTCGTATGCTTGGCAACTAAAATTCCATCCTAATTCTTCAGATCCATCGGAAGTCCGACACACTCATCCCACGCTTTCTTAATCTCCCGGATCAGTGCAATTCCAATCTTGGAGATAAATACAAGTTCTGACTTCTCCTGCGCTTCATATGGCGCATAATCCAGTTTCTTTCCAACTACATCGACCTTCTCCCAGCCTTCATTTTTTACCTTGAAAAAGCCTTTCGCTCGATAAACACTCGGCTCAATTCTCTCAAGGAAAGCTTCCAGTTTGTCTTTTTCAATCTCACCTGCAAAGTTCATGGAAAATGTCTTTGGCTTTGTCTCTGCTGAGTTGGTTGTCTCCTCGCATTCTGCCCATTGATACTTCATCAGATCCATATCATAAAATGAACGTTTAATATTGCCATTCTCACTCTCTGTAATTGGACAAACCGGATTAATCTCCTGTACTTTTTCTTTAATCAATTCAATCTTCTCTCGATCCACAAGATCCACTTTTGTCAGTACTGCAAGGTTGCAGTGCTTTAACTGACGGTCGATAGTAATTTCATCCTCCAGCTGATCCAGAAAATTGTAGCAGTCCACCAGACAGATACAGCCACGGAAATCATATACTTCCCCAACCAGTACTTTTGTAGCTTCCAGAATCTCCTCCGCATTGGAAGGATCTCCAAAACCGGAACTTTCAACAAATACATATTCCAATCCCTGCTGTGACATCTTCGCAAGCGCATCGACAAAAGAAAGTCGCAGACAACTACAGAAAATAGATCCTCTATTCAGCTCTACCATGTGAATGTCATCATTCTGTAGTACTGTTCCGTCAATGCTGATTTTTCCAAGCTCATTCTGAATGACTCCTACTTTCATTCCTTCCATATTCTCTAAAAGATTCTTTAAAAGTGTTGTCTTTCCTGATCCCAAAAAACCTGTCAGAAAATATAATTTAATCTGATTCATTCTTCTCATTCTTCCTTTCTGTATTACAATTACAATTTAAAAGTCCCGCATAAGCTCCTGGTATCATAAGTCTTCCGACTGTCTTATACACATCATTTAAAACTTCTATATCCAGTGAATACTGCATCCACTTTCCTTCTTTTCTCGCTTTCACAATTCCAAGGTCACACATTACCTTCATATCATGAGATAACGTTGGCTGCGTGATGTGAAACTCTTCCAGAATCTTGCATGCACAAAGTTCCCCTTCGGAAAGCATATCTATAATTTTCAGACGCTTTGGGTCTGACATTACCTTAAATATACGGGCATATTTTGCATAATCTATCATCACTTTATCATCCATTATCTAATCACCTTCCTGACTGTTCAAAAATCTTCTGGTATCTTTATCATAGCATATATCCAAATATATTAAACAGGTATCCTACAATGACAATTCCCATGCACACAATTCCGATAAATATTGCAAGTAGCTTTTTCTTGATTGCTTTTGACAACATCACCAGTGACGGGAATGAAATAGTCGTCACAGACATCATAAATGCCAGGATTGTTCCAAGCCCTGCCCCTTTTGCCAGCAGACTTTCTGCAACCGGTATCGTTCCAAAAATATCCGCATACATTGGTACTCCGACTACCGTTGCCAGTGGCACCGCATACCACTTCTGCTCTCCTAATATGCTTCGAACTATATGCTCCGGAATCAGATTGTGAATTGCCGCCCCAATTGCTACTCCAACAAAAATGTATAGTGCAACTTTCTTCACAGTGGATACCACCTGATTCTTTGCATAATTCATTCTGTCTCCTACCGTCAGCTTTGGGGATTCAATCTCCACATTCTGAGCCTGTCTGATGAACTCCTCCACCTGATCTTCCATATGAAGCTTCTCAATCAAAGTGCCTCCAACGACCGCCACAATCAGTCCTACAATTACATATGCAAACGCAATCTTGCCTCCAAACACACTCATGAGCAACACAAGCGAACCAAGATCTACCATCGGAGAAGATATGAGAAATGAAAATGTCACTCCAAGTGGCAGTCCTGCACTTGTAAATCCCATAAAAATTGGGATTGAAGAACAGGAGCAGAACGGTGTCACCGTTCCAAGCAATGCCCCGATAATATTCGCCCAGATACCATGGAATCTTCCCATAATCTTCTTACTTCTCTCCGGTGGAAAATAACTCTGAATATAAGAAATCAGAAAAATAAGCACCGCCAGCAGTACAAAAATCTTAATCACATCATAAATAAAAAAATGTAAAAATTCACCGGGAAATCTACTCTCCCCCATTCCTGCCTTTACAAGCAGATTTCCTATGAGATCTTTCAGCCAGTGCATACCTAATATCTGGTCCTGAAAAAAATCCCAGCCTGTCTTAATCGCACCCATAACGTCTCCTTTTAAACATTAGATATTTCTATAAATAATTCATTATATAGAAATATAGAAATATCTCTATGTTTTAGTTTTATAAAAACCGGCACGAACTTTCGTACCGGTTTCGTTCTATTCACACTTTACATCATACATAGAAGTTTGTCAATATATCTTCTTATATATGCTTTATTATTTATTTTAATCAAATTATATATCAAATATTTTTATTGATAATCCATGACATCAATCCACTTCATCAGGAAATCCTTCTCCAGCTCATTGTTCTTCTCAAGCTGTGCTGCTGCAACAATCGGGAACCACTGCTGTACATACTGTTTCGCAGTGTCACTCTTCTTGCAGAACATAGTCAGATACATCTCTGCTGCCACACGGTTCTTCAGTGCGAACTGGAGGTAAGTAAGTGCCGCATCTGCGCTGGCATTCCCCTGAGTAACATGTGCCCAGTCTACAACTGTCAGCTTGCCGTCCTCGCCTACGATGACATTACTTGGATTAAAGTCTCCATGGCATACTTTTGTATGCTTCGGCATGCTCTCCAGACGTACCAGAAGCTCATATCTCTGGGTCGCATCCAGTTCTTTTAACTGATTGATCTGTTTTGCCAGTTTGTCTTTCAGTTTCGTAAGCATCGGAGCCGTCTTTGCGTGGATCTGAAGCTGAAGATCTACGAACTCTGCCATATATTTTTCCAGATTATCCGGATCCTTTTCCATGACTGTTTCCAAAGTCTCGCCTGCCTGACACTCAATAACAAGTGCCCATTTTTCATCGATCTGCGTGACCTCATCAAGCTTCGGAATATCCAATCCCGCCTCCTCGACTCGAACTGTATTCAGCGCCTCATTAAAAACGGCTGACTTCGGGTGATCTTTTTCAAATATTTTTACAATCTTATCCCCGTCCTTGTAGACTTCCTTATAAGATCGTTTCACAATTAATTCCGGATTCATAAGTTTCATCACATTTACCTCCTTACCAGCACTTTAAGTATAACTCTTTGATTTCTTTCATGAGTGGATATCTTGGGTTTGCTGCTGTACACTGATCGTTAAATGCCTGCTCCACCATGTCGTCCAGTGTGTCCATGAAATATTTCTCATCAATGCCGTACTCGTGAATGGACTTCTTAATACCGATTTTTTCTTTCAGCTCTTCCAGTTTTGCGATAAAGTTTTCAAATACTTCTGCATCGTCTTTTCCCTGGCAGCCTACAAAGCGACCGATTTCAGCGTATCTTGCCAGTGCATGTGGATACTGATACTGTGAAAATGTTCCCATTTTTGTCGGTACTTCTGCAGCATTATATCTCATAACTTCTGTCAGGATCACTGCATTTGCAACTCCGTGTGGCAGGTGGTGGAATGCACCAAGTTTATGTGCCATGGAGTGGTTCAGTCCAAGAAATGCGTTTGCAAATGCCATTCCTGCCATACAAGAAGCATTTGCCATCTTCTCTCTGGCCTCCGGATCATTTGCACCATTGTCGTATGCTCTCGGCAGATACTCAAATACTGCTTTTGCTGCCTTGAGGGCAAGTCCGTCTGTGTAATCCGTCGCCATAATAGATACATATGCCTCAATTGCATGAGTCATAACATCGATACCAGATGCACTGGTCAGTCCTTTTGGCTGAGTCATCATGTTATCTACATCTACAATTGCCATGTTCGGAAGAAGCTCATAATCTGCAATTGGCCATTTTACGCCTGTCTCGGCATCTGTAATAATGGCAAATGGTGTCACCTCGGAACCTGTTCCGGAAGAAGTCGGGATTGCTACAAAGTAAGCTTTCTCGCCCATTTTCGGGAAAGTGAATACACGCTTGCGGATATCCATGAAGTCCATGGCCATATCCTCAAAGTCAGCTTCCGGATGCTCATACATTACCCACATAATCTTTGCTGCGTCCATGGCAGATCCACCGCCAAGAGCAATGATCGTATCCGGCTCAAATGCGCGCATCTGATCCACACCTTTTTCAGCACACTGAAGTGTCGGATCCGGTGCCACCTCGAAGAAGCATGTGTGCTGGATTCCAAGCTCATCCAGTTTCTGCTCGATTGGAGCTACGTAACCATTCTTATATAAGAAGCTGTCTGTTACGATAAATGCTTTCTTTTTGTGCAGTACATTTCCAAGTTCATCAAGCGCTACCGGCATGCAGCCTTTCTTAAAGTATACCTTATCCGGAGTCCGAAACCAAAGCATATTTTCTCTCCTCTCTGCAACTGTTTTAATATTGATCAGGTGTTTTACACCTACATTTTCAGATACGGAGTTTCCTCCCCAGGAACCGCAGCCAAGTGTCAGTGACGGTGCCAGTTTAAAGTTGTAGAGATCTCCGATTCCTCCGTGAGAAGACGGTGTGTTGATCAGGATTCGACATGTCTTCATAGCTTCAGCATGTTTTGCAATTTTCTCTGTCTCAGCAGGATGTACATAAAGAGAAGCTGTGTGTCCATATCCTCCATCTGCTACAAGGCGCTCCGCTTTTTCAAGGGCTTCGTCAAATGTCTTCGCACGATACATTCCAAGTACCGGTGATAATTTTTCGTGTGCAAATTCTTCAGAAATGTCTACGGATTCTACTTCACCGATCAGAATCTTTGTATTTTCCGGAACTTCCACACCTGCAAGTTTTGCAATCTCATATGCAGATTTTCCAGGAATCTTGTTATTCAATGCTCCATTTATAATAATCGTCTTACGAACCTTATCAAGCTCTTCTCCTTTTTTCAGGAAGTAGCAGCCTCTGTATGCAAATTCTTTCTTTACTTCATCGTAAATGCTGTCCAGAACCGTTACGGACTGCTCAGATGCACAGATCATACCGTTGTCAAATGTTTTGGAATGAATGATGGAGTTAACTGCAAGTTTAATATCTGCTGTGTCATCAATAATAACCGGTGTATTTCCGGCTCCAACTCCAAGTGCCGGTTTTCCGGAAGAATAAGCTGCCTTTACCATTCCCGGACCACCCGTTGCAAGGATGATGTCAGATTCTTTCATGACCATATTGGTCAGTTCCAGTGACGGTGCATCGATCCAGCCAATGATTCCTTCCGGTGCTCCGGCTTTCACTGCTGCGTCCAGAACAACCTTTGCTGCTGCAATTGTAGAAGCTTTTGCTGCCGGATGCGGACTGATGATAATTGCATTTCTCGTCTTCAGACAGATCAATGTCTTAAAGATTGCTGTTGAAGTCGGGTTCGTTGTCGGAATAACTGCTGCCACAAGACCGATTGGCTCTGCGATTTTCTTAATTCCGAATGCTTTATCTTCCTCAATCACACCACAAGTCTTTGTGTCTTTGTATGCATTGTAAATATACTCTGCTGCATAGTGATTTTTGATTACTTTATCCTCAACAATGCCACGTCCGGTTTCCTCAACTGCCTGCTTTGCAAGTGGAATACGCATTTTGTTCGCTGCCACTGCTGCCGCATAAAAAATCTTGTCAACCTGCTCCTGTGTATAGGTGGCAAAGATTTTCTGCGCCTCGCGCATCGCCTGCATCTTCGCTTCCAACGCTTCCACATTGTCAACAAATACCGGTACAACATCTTTCTTCTTAGCCATCTGGATTCCCTCCTGTAAATAAAAAGTATGGATTATAGTTTGCTTGATTAGACGTCTTTTATTCTTTACATTCGGTAGTATAAATTATCGTTAATTATTTGTCAATATATAAATGATATTTTTTTAACGTTATTGTTTATTTTTTGTCATTTGTTGGAAATATTATTATATAAAGCAGTTCACGGGACATAAAACGGAATAATTTCCTATAGATGCTGCGCCGCTTATTTTGAACTTTCTACGCAAACTCGCCTGATGAACAGGCTCGAACAATGCTCCGAAAGTTCAAGCTATGCTCGCATCTATCACGAAAATTATTCCATGCCTTATGTCCCGTGAACTGCTTTTTTCATATCCTGTAGTTTTCCAATAAATGCCAAATAATAAACTGCTTGGAAGCAGGGCGGCTTACGCCGGGAGATCAGTATTTATTTTATTGTAAAGTAAGCAAATAAAAACAATCCCGCCTTAGGATTTCACATATTTCTCAATCTGACTTTTATTCAAGAATCTTTTTAGTCTTCTAGCTGATATAATCTCCATGCTACAGATTTTCTTACTTAGCATTGATTGATTTTCGTTATAGTTGCGAGTATAGTCCAGCTCTTGAAGTTCTGTCTGAGCTTGCCTTAAGCAAGCGAGTTAACGGAAAGAGCTGTGAATAGACGACGCAGCAACTATAGAAAATCATTCAGGCTAAGTAGAAAACTGCAGCATGGAAATTATGATTCAACTTACACAAATATCCAAAAAAAGAGAATGTACCTGATTTAGCACATTCTCTTACAGTTTATATATTCAATTTTACCGATTCATCTCACTATGATATCCGACTGTCTCGTGATCATGGATAATATTCTCTATCTCCTCACGATCCAATGACGGCATATCACCTGGGATAGTATTCTTGGCTGCACTGCTGGCATTTCCATAGCGAAGAGCACTTGCACACCCTCCGTCTTCTCTCAAAAGTCCATACAGAACTCCGGAACAATAAGCATCTCCGCTTCCGATACGATCTACAACTTCGATATTCTCGTATGGTTTCTCTTCATAGAATTTCTTCGCTTTTGCGTCGTAAATTACAGAAGTAAAGTTATGTATCTTTGGACTTAATACAGTACGCTGGGTGGATGCGATGACGGAGATTGGATATTCAGCTGCAAAGCTTTCCATGATCTCTTTTACATTGCCTTCTTTTCCAAATGTCAGTCTTGCAGTGTCTTCGGAGCAGAAGAAAATGTCTACATAAGGAAGGATTCCTTCAATACATTTTCTTGCTTCCTCTCCTGACCAGAGATTCAGGCGGAAGTTCACGTCAAATGAAATGAGTGTGCCTTTTTCTTTAAATCTCTTAATCATCTCTACTCCGGTCTTCCGACACTCTTCACTGAGCGCCAGAGTAATTCCGGAGGTATGAAAGCATCTGGTCGATTCATATATACTGTCATCAAATTCATCGATGTCAATTCTGGTCATGGACGAATGCTGTCTGTCATAGACCACGCCCGGTTTTCTCGGGTATGCTCCGTTCTCGTAGTAATACACGCCCAATCTTGCATCTTTTCCTGTATCGTATACCAGATAATCATCACTGACTCCACAGAATCGGATCTTATTCTTTGCGAACATACCGATACTACTGTCTGGAATTCTTGATATGATACCGGATCTCAGACCAAGAAGAGATACGCCGGAAGCTACGTTAAGTTCTGCGCCGCCAACCTGCTTCTGAAATGTCTCTCCACGTACGATACGCTCATTGTCCGGTGGGGACAGACGAAGCAGAATCTCTCCTAATGTCATCAGATCAAATGCTTTTTTCTTCATAAGACTAGCCTCTTACTTCTTTTACAATCTCTACAGCTTCTTTTGTCATTGCCTCAATCTTGTCGAACTCTCCAGCCTCTACAAGACTTCCTTTTACCATCCAGCTTCCGCCACATGCAAGAATCTTGTCATATGCAAGATATTCTTTTACATTTGTCGCATTGATTCCACCTGTAGGCATGAATTTCAGTCCTGTGTATGGAGCTGCCATAGCTTTGATCATCTTCAGTCCGCCTGCTGGCTCTGCCGGGAAGAATTTTACAACTTCAAGACCATTCTCGATTGCCTGCTCAGCCTCGCTTGGAGTGCAGATTCCTGGTGTGATTGGAATATTCTTCTCTACACAGTATTTTACAATCTTAGGATTCAGTCCTGGGCTTACGATAAATTTTGCTCCTGCTGCTACAGCACGGTCTACCTGCTCTGTTGTCAGAACTGTTCCGGCTCCAACAAGCATCTCTGGATATTTCTCAGACATGATACGAATTGACTCCTCTGCTGCATCTGTACGGAAAGTAACCTCTGCACATGGAAGTCCTCCATTGCAAAGAGCTTTTGCAAGTGGCTCTGCGTCCTTTGCATCATTTAATACAACGACTGGTACAATACCAATTTTCTGAATCTTCTCTAATACTTCATTCATGATCTTCTTCTCCTTCTTCTTTTTTAGTTTCATTATGCGAAACCTATTTTCATATTATGAAATCTCTTAATTCTGATTATACTCAAAGGACGCATAATGTCAAGAGTATTTCAAGTTTTCTAACTACCTCTTTATTATAATTCTAAGCTTATGTAAAAACAACCTGTTCTCATTTGTAAATCTATATTGCAATTCTACATTATGCAAAAAGGGCGCATGAAAAAACTTCCGTTTTTTCACACGCCCCTTCTCTTATCCATCATTTTCTTTATGATGTCGGGTGCAAAAGCCCCCAACTATGATACACACAGACTGCCTATCTTTCTTATGCATTTTTCTTACGCATTTTTCTACATATTTTTCTTATGCTCAGTATGTAGAAGCATGTGAGCTTTGTGAGACATCGGTGCCTCAAAGTACTCTTTGTACATCTGAATGACATCTGGATTCTCATGAGAGAATCTAAGGTTCGCATTGCGATCCAGATAATACAGGTTCTTTCCACGTTCAAATGCGCGCTCTTCGCCGTCGTGGATCGGCTGTCCGCCACCACCGACGCATCCTCCCGGACACGCCATAACTTCTACAAAGTCATAGTGCACTTCACCGGATTCGATCTTGCGAATCAATTCTCTTGTATTTCCAAGTCCGCTGACTACTGCAGTTCTCACTGTAATATCATTAATCTGGAAATTTGCTTCCTGAACGCCGTCATTTTCATTGAATCCCTGGCTTCTGACTGCTGTAAATGCCTCTGCCGGCGGATTCTCACCTTTGATGATATAGTAAGCCGACCGAAGTGCCGCCTCCATAACTCCACCGGTTGCACCGAAGATGACTCCGGCTCCGGTTCCCTCATGCATCGGGCGGTCACTCTCAACATCTACCAGTGTCTGTGGGCTGATATGTGCAGAACGGATCATTCGGATCAGCTCACGTGTGGTGATAACTGCATCAATATCATGTCCTGCATATTCTTCATAATAAAGATCCATCTCACGCTCTGCCTTCTTAGCCACACATGGCATAACAGATACAGTATAGATCTTCTCCGGACTTATGCCCAACTTCTCTGCAAAATATGTCTTCATAACTGCACCGAACATCTGCTGTGGTGATTTTGCGGAAGACAGATATTTTACCAGATGTGGGAACTGACTCTTAATAAAGCGCACCCATCCCGGACAGCAGGAAGTGAACATCGGACGGTCTTTTAATTCACCACTTGTAAATCTCTTTACGAATTCATTTCCCTCTTCCATAATCGTAAGATCCGCAGAAAATGTTGTATCAAATACATAGTTTATTCCCATTCTCTTAAGGGCATCTATGATTTTTCCAACTGTTGCATCTTCCGGTGCCAGTCCGAGTTCCTCTCCCCATGCTGCGCGGACAGCAGGTGCTACCTGAGCAACCACGATTTTATCCGGATCTTCAATTGCTTTCCATACTTCATTCGTATCACTTCTCTCGCGAAGTGCTCCGACAGGACAATGTGTAATGCACTGACCACAAAGTGCACAATCTGCCTCTCGGATAGAATTATGACCTGACACATTAACTGTTGTGTGATAACCGGTTCCTTCTACATCCCAGACACCAAGCCCCTGAACCTTGTCACACACCTGCACGCAACGCATACATTTGATACATTTTGCAGAATCACGAATCAGCGGAAATGTTTTATCCCATGGCTGGTGTTCCAGATACTGATGAAATGGAAGTTCTATAATATCCAGATCATTTGCAATTTTCTGAAGACTGCAGTTGCCGCTTCTCATACAAGTTACACACTGACAGTCGTGCTCAGAAAGAATCAGTTCTACTGTTGTACGTCTGTCCTTTCTGACTTTCGGACTATTTGTATAAATGACCATACCTTCCTTGCAAATATTATTGCAGGCGGTGATCAGTCTGTCTTTTCCTTCCAGCTCTACCACACACACGCGACAGGCGCCTATTTCATTGATGCCTTTGAGATAACAAAGACTCGGAATCTGAATACCAACGGATCTGGCAGCTTCCATAATTGTGGTATTCTCTTCTACTGAAATCTGTCTTCCATCTATTGTAAGATTTACCATAATTTTTCTCTGCCTCCTTTAAATATTCCATATCCGAAATGATCGCAGCGCAGACAGCGGCAGGCTTCCTGTTTTGCTTCTTTTTCGGTCATGCAGTTCTCCACTCCTTCAAAATCACAGACTCTCTCACATGCCTCGCGCTCTGTAAGTTCTGCACGTCCGCAAGGTACTCTGTCATGAAGGCTTGCTTTCGGAATCTCTACATCACAGGAAATCTCATGATGATATCCAAGATATTCATCAATGTTGGCAGCTACAACTTTTGCTGCTGCAATCGCTTTGATCACAGTAGCCGGACCACTTGCACAGTCTCCTCCTGCAAATACACCTGGCATATCCAGGAAATCTCCTCCTGCAGTTGTCACGATCTTACCACGCTCTACCGGAATTCCTGCTTCTGCGAAATGATCTGTCTCAATATTCTGACCAATTGCCACAACAAGGATATCACATGGAATATACTGATCTGGCTCTCCTGTTGCTTTTACGCTTGCACGTCCGCCTTTGATCTCACTGATCATCTGCGGTGTAACATACATTCCTTTAATGTGATGATTTTCATCAATATCCAGAGATGCCGGGGCCTTCAGAGTCTGTACTTCAATTCCCTCTGCAATTGCTCCTTCAATCTCTGCCGGAAGAGCTGTCATATCTGCAACTCTTCTTCTATATACAATGCTGACTTTCTTAGCACCCAGTCTTTTGGCTGTACGGACTGCATCCATAGATACATTACCGCCACCGACAACTGCGACTTCTTTTCCAGTCAGATCAAGTGCTTCGTCTTTTCCTACATCTCTTAAGAACTGTACTGCTGAGATGACTCCGTCTGCATCTTCGCCTTCCAGTCCAAGTTTCTTATCTGTACTTGCTCCAATTGTAATCAGAACAGCATCGTACTCACTGCGAAGCTGTTGGATTGTAATATCTTCACCGATCTTAAGACCGTATTTTACTTCTACTCCTGTCTTTAAGATTGCATTGATATCCTCGTCCAGACGGTCTTTCGGAAGTCTGTAGTTCGGAATACCATAGCGGAGCATACCTCCAAGCTTTGGAAGCATCTCATATACCGTTGTCTGATGTCCCATAAGCTGCAGATAATAAGCTGCACTAAGTCCTCCCGGGCCTCCTCCTAATACAGCAATTTTCTTACCTGTGCCTGGTGCACATTTTGGCGGCTCTACTTCCCCTGCAAAGTCTGCTGCCACTCGTTTCAGGCCACGGATATTAATAGAATCATCAATCATGTTACGACGGCATCTTGCCTCACATGGATGCTCACAGATAAATCCACATGTTGTCGGGAATGGATTATCCTTACGGATCAGACGGATTGCATCTGCATAGCGTCCTTCCCCAACTAACGCTACATATCCCGGAATATCAACATGTGCAGGACATAAGGATACACATGGTACCGGCTGATTATATGTACAGGTACAGCGTCCGTTCTTGATATGCTCGATATAATCATCGCGATATCCGATCAGTCCCTTATATACCATATGCGCTGCCTCATATCCAATCGCACAGTCGGCAGACTCCATAATAGACTTTGCTGTCTGCTCCATAGTATCAAGTGTCTCCATTGTTGCGTTGCCGTTCAGTACTTTTCTGATCAGGTGATTCAACTGACCAAGACCGACACGGCAAGGTACACATTTTCCACAAGTCTGAGCATGGCATAACTCCAAAAATGCGCGAGACAAGTCTACTGGACATAATCCCGGTGGGCTTGATTCGATTCTGCGCTCAAGATCCTTGTAGAGCTGCTCCATAACAAGGTCTGCCCTGCTAGGAGTATCGATCGTTAATCTACTCATTTTTTTATTCCTTCCCTCTCTACCGATTGTTTTTAGAATAAGTAACGGTCATATTGTAACATTTGGATAAAATTTTGTAAATACTTTTATCCAAATTAGTCACAATGCTATTTTTTTATCAATAGCAGCGTCTTTTCTATAGTTTCTTTTTATAAACGTCCTTATATTTTCTAAAATATAATTTAGTTAGTTTCATTTAAAACACGTCCCAATTTTATCAATCCTGTGAAACATATATCTTTCCTTGTGGTTTTAAATTTCAAATGCTATAATTAACCAAAAGAAACGCCTATAAGCGCGCTTGTTTATAGATAAATACAACACGAGGTGATACAAATGAACACAGGCTGCCTGATACTGGCAGGAGGAAAAAGCCGTCGGATGGGATATCGGAAATCCTCTCTGAGACTTAATGGAACAACATTTCTCGACAAACTGATTTTTGAACTACGCGATTTTCCTGAGATTCTGGTTTCAGTCGATGATGCCGCCCGGCATCCGGAAATCCCTTATTCAATGATTGATGACCGATATTCAGATTGCGGTCCTATGAGCGGACTTTACAGTGCCTTATCTGTCTGCGAGTCGGATGCGCTGCTCGTTCTTCCCTGTGACGTTCCTCTTTTTTCCGGAACACTGGCTCATCACCTTCAGGAAGTCATGAAACATTCTGATACGGATGCACTTATCTGTGTCACGGCGGATGATCGGATCCACCCCCTGTGTGGTATTTATCGCAAAAGCTGCACCCCTGTACTAAAGAGGTGCTTAGATAATGGAAATCTTCGGATCATGGATGCTTTGAACAACTTAAAGGTTCATTTTTATCACGTAGAAGAAGATTCCTGGCAGCTACAGAATATCAATACACCAGAGGAATACCAAAAGCTGACTGCAAAAAGCTGCCTGGCCATTTCTGGATTTAAAAACTCCGGAAAAACCACTTTAATGGAACGATTGATCCCAGAGCTGATCCACCGGGGACTTAAGGTCGCCACAGTCAAACATGACGGACATTCTTTCGAACCTGATTCTCCCGGAACAGACAGTTATCGGTTTTGGCAGGCGGGCGTGAGTGCTTCCATCGTCTATGATAACGACAAATATTCCGTTGTAAAACGGGAACCTTTACAGGAATCTGCAATTGCGGGGCTTGTCGGTGATGCTGATCTTGTTCTTTTAGAAGGCTTCAAATGGAGCGATTATCCAAAGCTTATATTATTGACTGGAAGTGATGAACAAAATAACAGCTTACTCGCCTCTGCTTCTAATTGTATCTCCTATATCACTGCTGATTTTTCAACCGAACAGTTGATACAAGATACACCCGTTTATTGTCGGGATAATATCGAAGCTATCGCTGATTGTATATTACAACATTATCATAACGGAGATTTAAAACATTTATAAATAATCGATACATTTATATAAGGAAAACATACATATGAACATTCAGACTTTAAAAGAAGCATCTGACTGTCTCCTGAATCTGGCAAAACCAGAAACTCAGGCGATAGAACACATTTTACTACAAGATGCTTTTGAACGAATTCTTGCAGAAGATATTACAGCTAAAATTCCGGTGCCTTCTTTTGCCAAAAGCGCATATGATGGATATGCACTTCGTCAGGCTGACACAGCCGCTGCTTCACCGGAACATCCTGTGACTTTAGACGTTACCGAGGTAATTCCTGCCGGAAGTGTTCCAACCTATCCAATCACAGAAGGAAAAGCTGCACGGATCATGACCGGCGCACCGGTTCCGGAAGGTGCCGATGCCATTATCATGCATGAGCGCACTTCCTTTACTGAGAATACGGTTACATTAACGGCGCCCGTTATCTCCGCAAACATCATTCCACCTGGGGAAGATGTTGCAGCCGGAACTTTGCTTGTTCCAAAAGGCAAAATACTTACCGCTTCTGACCTGGCACTGATTGCCGGACAGGGGATTGCTGAAATTGGGGTCTACAAAAAGCTCTCCATCGGGCTTATCAGTACCGGAAGCGAACTTTTGAATACGGGTTCTCCTTTAGAATACGGTAAGATTTATAACACGAATCCATATCTTTTAGGCGGTTACATTCAAAAGCATCATATGACTGCCAACTACCTTAACACGGTCAGTGATGATCTGGATTCCCTGTGTCGGGCCGTACTTGAAGCCCTCAAGACCAATGATGTCGTAATCACGACAGGCGGTGTATCTGCCGGTGATTTCGACTATATGCCGGAAGTGATACGTCGTATTGGGGGCGACCTTCTCTTCCACCGGTTAAAATTCAAACCGGGCGGTGCAATGCTTGGAGCATTTAAAGACGGAAAAGTCATTCTGGGCTTATCCGGTAATCCAGGTGCTGCCGCAACAGGTCTGTTGTGTGTCGGCTTTCCATTTATGAGAAAACTCTCGGGAAGATCTGACATCACATTTTCACAGGCAACTGCTTATCTTGGGGTTGATTTTAAAAAATCAAGTCCTGTGACTAGAATTTTAAAAGGTCATTCAGATTTCAAAAATGGTATGTTATATTTCACCCCACTTAGCAACCAGCACAATGGTTCTGTTTCTTCCATGAGCGATTGTGATCTGCTGGCCGTCATTCCTGCCGGAAGTAAACCTCTTGCGGCAGGCGACAAGCTTGAAGTCTATATATTATGATATCAGGGCAAACGATGTTTTTACGTAACTTTTTGCCGGCATCATATATATTAGAAATAAAATTTTAGGGGAAGGGAGGAATTTGTTATGAATTCACCAAAAGAAATTGCTAACAATTATATTGCTATCGGAAAGGGGAAGGTAAACACTCCTGTCGCCAAGATGTTCGTTCTTGGAATACTGGCCGGAATCTTTATCGCATTTGGAGGCGTTGCTTCTACTGCAGCCGCTGTATCTATTCCGCTGGCATCTGTAGGCAAGTTTCTTGGAGCATGCATCTTCCCAGGAGGACTGACTATGGTACTCCTCGCTGGAAGTGAACTGTTCACAGGTAATTGTCTTCTGGTTATTCCGCTCTGCAAAAAAGAGATCACTCTTGGTGGAATGCTGAAGAACTGGGTAGTTGTATACCTTGGCAATATGGTCGGTGGAATTGGTGTTGCTGCAATCTGTGTATTCAGCCATCAGGCCGGTCTTTTTAACAACGGTCTTGCTGCTTCTATGATCAGCACTGCTGCCGGTAAGGTATCACTCTCCTTTGGCGATGCATTTCTTCGCGGAATTGCATGTAATTTCCTTGTATGTATCGCTGTATGGATTTCATTTGCTGCCAAGCAGGTGTCTTCCAAGATCATCGGATTGTTCTTTCCAATCATGATGTTCGTTTTATGTGGATTCGAGCATAGCGTAGCCAATATGTACTATATTGCTGCCGGTATTTTTGCTAAGGGAAATGCAGCCTATCTTGAAGCTGCAACTGCTGCCGGTGCTGACGTATCTGGCCTTACATGGGGAGCTATGTTCACCAAAAATCTTCTTCCGGTAACGTTGGGGAACATTATCGGCGGAGCAGTTTTGGTAGGTCTTGCCTACTGGTTCGTTTACTTAAAAGACGACTAAAAAATCTTTATTGAATTTAGAAAGGGAAAATTATGAGCAAATTATATCTTGCTGATCCGTCAGGTTATGACGTGAAAATGAATGAAATCGCACGACATTTTTCTCATAAAGTTGAGGTTTATCCTCCTGGAAGCTGCCCGATCACTATGCAGATCTCTATGCTGCGTACGGCTGCAAACCAGACTTGTGGAAAATGTGTTCCGTGCCGCGACGGTCTTCCACTTGTAGCGCGTCTGATGCAGAAAGTGTTAGATGGCCGTGCAACAGAAAAAACTTTGGATAACATCCGTATGATGGCTACGATGATCCGTTCATCTGCTGACTGTGCCATCGGTTGGAATGCCGCTGATGAGGTCTTAAAAGGATTAGACCTGTTTGCAGACGAATATAAGAGCCACATTGAAAATAAAAAATGTCTGGAATCCATCGGACAGAAGGTACCTTGTATCTCCTTATGTCCTGCACATGTAAATATTCCGGGATATATCGCATTAGTTGGTGAAGAGGATTACGCCGGAGCAATTAATCTGATCCGTAAAGACAATCCGTTCCCGACAGCCTGTGCTATGGTCTGTGAGCATCCTTGTGAGGAGCGCTGCAGAAGAAAGATGCTGGAGTCACCGATCAACATCCGTGCACTGAAAAAATATGCAGTTGATATGATGCCAGTCGACAAAGTTGCTACACCAAAACCGAATCCTTCTACAGGAAAATCCATCGGTGTAATTGGTGGTGGTCCTGCAGGACTAACTGCAGCATACTTCTTAGCTCTTATGGGACATAAGATTGAAGTATATGAAACGCATGACAAACTTGGCGGAATGCTCCGTTATGGAATTCCGAATTACCGTTTTCCGAAAGATCGTCTGGATGAAGATATCCGTGCGATTTTAAATAGCGGTGATATCCATGTTACATACAACACAACAATCGGAAAAGATATTCCTGTCAAAGATATTTACGAGAAACATGATGCAATTTTTGTTGGAATTGGTGCTCAGACAGGCAAGACACTTCGTATTGAAGGTGCTGACGCCGGAAATGTTGTATCTGCTGTAGATATTCTGGATCAGATTGGAAATGGAAATCTTCCTGATTACACTGGCAAAAATGTTGTCGTTATCGGTGGTGGTAACGTTGCTATGGACTGTGCAAGAAGTGCTGTCAGATGCAACGCAGAAGAAGTATCCATCATTTACCGTCGCCGTCAGAAAGACATGACTGCCCTGGAATCCGAGATCGAATCCGCAGTTATGGAAGGAATCGCACTTGTAACACTGCAGGCTCCGGTCGAGATTACAAAAGATGAAAATGGTAACTGTAAATCTCTGATCACACAACCACAGATGATTAGTGCTTACCGCGGATCCAGACCGGCACCAAAGGATGCTGCAAAAGAAAAACAGGAATTCAAAGCAGATGTTATTATGATCGCAGTTGGACAGGATATTGTATCCGCTCCATTTGAAGAGTTTGGTATCCCTGCAAAATGGAATATCCTTCAGGCCGGACTTGACACAGAAGTAAAAGAAATCCCTGGTGTATTCACCGGCGGAGACTGTGCAACTGGTCCATCTACTGTAATTCGTGCAATCGCTGCCGGAAAAGTAGCTGCACACAATATTGATGAATATCTTGGTTACCACCACACACTTACTTGTGAAGCTGTTGTACCGGAACCAAAAGAAAATATGCGTGATCTTATGGGACGTACAGAGATTGGTGAGCGTCCGGCAAATATCCGCAAGAAAGATTTCGAACATGTAGAAGAGCTCTTAACACATGAAGAAGCTATGCAGGAAGCATGCCGCTGTCTGCGTTGTGACCACTTCGGATGTGGAGCTATGGTAGGAGGTAGAGACTTATGATTAATCTGACAATCGATGGCGTACAGATTGAAGCAAAAGAAGGTCAGTCAATCTTAAGCGCTGCAAGGGAGCATGGAATCCATATTCCTACACTTTGCTTCCTGGAAAAAATTAATGAAATTGGTTCCTGTCGTATCTGTGTCGTAGAAGTAGAAGGCATGAATAAACTTGTAACTGCCTGCAACACAAAAGTAAAAGCGGGCATGAACATTACAACAGACAGTCCAGCTGTTATCGAATCCAGAAAGAACACTCTCCATCTCTTGATGGCTGAGCATAAAACAAACTGTTTCAAATGTATTAAAAATGGTGCCTGTGAGCTTCAGGCTATGGCACGCGAATATGGTATTGATGTGCCAAACTTTAAATCATCACACGGAGATGTACAGCATGAGCCATTTAACGCTCATCCATTCCTCTCCTACGACCCGGGTCTTTGTATCCAGTGCCAGCGTTGTATCAGCACTTGTGCAAAAGCGACCGGAAGACATGCTCTTTCTCTTGAGAGAAACGGTGCACGTGTATATGTAAAAGTACCGTTCGGCGAAGGCTGGGAGAATTCCTTATGTGAGTCTTGTGGAAATTGTGCTCAGGCATGTCCTACAGGTGCTCTTACGATTAAGAGAAGAAAAGATTATCGTGAATGGGAAGTTAAGAAAGTCCGCACAACCTGTCCGCACTGTGCTACAGGCTGTCAGATGGATCTGTACGTAAAAGACGGCAAAATCGTAGACGTGCAGGGTGCAGACGGTCCTTCCAACCACAATCTGCTCTGTGTCAAAGGACGTAGTGGTTCTTTCGACTTCGTAGACTGTGATGCAAGAATCCGTTATCCATTAATTAAGAACAAAGAAACTGGTGAATTTGAGCGTGCTACATGGGATGAGGCTTTAAATCTCGTAGCTTCCAAATTCTCAGAAATCAGAAATCAATATGGAGGTGAGGCGCTGGCCGGATTTGCCTGCTCTCGTTCTACCAACGAAGACATTTACATGCTTCAGAAAATGGTAAGAACAGCGTTTAAGAGCAACAATACCGATAACTGCGCGCGCGTTTGACATGCTCCTACTGTTGCCGGATTGGCAACCACACTTGGCTCAGGAGCTATGACAAATACTATTTATGATATTACTCATGAATCTGATGCTATCCTCCTTGTAGGATCTAACCCGGAACATGCACATCCGGTTATCGGAATGCAGGTTCGTCAGGCCGTACAGCGCGGTGCTAAACTCATCGTAGTTGACCCACGTGATATCGACCTGTGTAAAGATGCTGATATCCATTTGAAATTAAAACCAGGTACAAACGTAGCGTTTGCAAATGGTATGATGCATATCTTCATTGAAGAAGACTTAATCGACCACAAATTCATCGAAGACCGTACAGAGAACTTCGAAGCTATGAAAGAAATGGTCAAAGATTATACACCTGAAAAAGTAGCAGAAATCTGTCAGATCGATGCAGATATGTTGAGAGAAGCTGCACGTATTTACGCAAAAGCTGATCGTGCGCCAATTATGTACTGTCTTGGTGTTACAGAGCATCATACTGGTACAGAAGGTGTTATGTCCCTGTCTAACATGGCTATGATGGTTGGTAAACTTGGAAAACCTGGATGTGGTGTTAACCCAATCCGTGGTCAGAACAATGTACAGGGAGCCTGCGATATGGGTGCTTCTCCGAACCAGTTCAGCGGATATCAGAACATCGACAAACCGGGAGTTCTTGAAAAATTTGAAAAAGCATGGGATACAAAGCTGAATCCGAATATTGGTACAAAAGCTACGGACTGCTTCCCTAAGATGATCAGTGGAGATATTAAAGGATTGTTTATCTTCGGAGAGGATCCGGTCAGAACAGATCCGAACACACATCACGTAATCAAATCTCTTGAGTCACTGGACTTCTTCGCAATTGATGAGCTGTTCATGACTGAGACTGCAAAACTTGCTGATGTTATTCTTCCAGGACGTTCTTATGCTGAAAAAGAAGGAACTTTCTCTAATACTGAGAGACGTGTACAGCGCGTCAGAAAGGCCGTAGAGATTGAAGGTGATACGAAGCCTGATACTTGGATCTTCACTGAGATCATGCGTCGTATGGGCTATCCACAGCCTCATCTGACACCTGCACAGATTATGGATGAAATTGCATCTGTAACTCCTTCATTTGCCGGTATCAGCCATGAGAGGCTGGACAGCGAAGAAGTAAACGGACAGGGACTTCAGTGGCCATGTACATCAAAAGATCACCCTGGAACACCAATCATGCACGTAGGAAAATTTGCAAGAGGTCTTGGATATTTCAGACCAGCTGCATACACACCTTCTATGGAGCTTCCAGATGAGGAATATCCTCTGATCATGATGACAGGACGTATTCTCTATCATTACAATGCATGTGCTATGACTGATAAGACAGAAGGAATCAATCAGATTGCCGGCGAGTCCTTTATCGAGTTAAACACAGAAGATGCACAAAAGCTTGGCGTTGAAGACGGAGAGATGGTTTCCATTTCTTCCAGACGTGGAACGATTCAGGCAAAAGCTACCGTATCCTACAAGACAAATCCTGGTGAATGCTGGATGCCTTTCCACTATATCGAAGGTGGTGCAAACTGGCTGACAAGCGATGCACTGGATTCCATCTCAAGTACACCAGAGTACAAAGTATGTACGGTTAAAGTTGAGAAGATTACAGCGTAAATAAGACGGAATACTTATAAGCAAATACATGCCTTTGCGCTCCGAGTACAGAACATTTCGATGAGCTAATAAGCGTGTCAATCGTGTACAGCAATGGCTTACACGATTGACATTATCTCATCTCCATTGTACTCAAGTCGCACATAGGCATGTATTTTGCTTTGTATTCCTGTTTATTGACTGGCTGTTGAAGTTTTATTTACCCTGCAATAAATAAAAAGATGTAATGAAGCTATTCTCTCTTTTTTCAGATGCTTTATAAGCTTTTCTGTAATTTGATTTTAAACTTATAAAATTATATATCCATAATATAACAAGGAAATATTTGCCTCGTAGGCTTACGCTAAGAAGGCTCTCCATCTCTTATATGCGCACGACTTAAGCACTGTTGAAATGAGACGTTAGCAATCATGGAAGTTCTTACTGAACATGATTGCTTGTTCTACGGCTCATGGAAACGTCCAGTGCTTGGAGTGTAAGTATAAGCGATGGAGCTCCTTCTATCGCAAACTACAAGACAACATATCTTATTTGCAAATTATCAAACATTTTATTTTCATACAAATTACAAAAAAGCTGCCATGTTTTCACATGACAGCTTTAAAATTATCTTATTCAGATTATCGAAGTATTTGCAATTATACAAGCTCGATAAGAACTTCCATAGCTGCATCACCTTTACGCTGACCAATCTTAACGATTCTTGTGTATCCACCTTTACGATCTGCGTATTTTGGTGCGATCTCGTCGAATAATTTAGCAACAAGATCAACTTCTTTTGTGTTTTTCTTTCTTCCAGCCTGTGCTGTAGGAACCTCTGTTACAGGGTAAAGAACTTTCAGCATCTGGCGGCGAGCGTGAAGTCTGCTAGGCATATCTTTCTTGATTGTCTTGTCAACTTCATCGTATACTGTAACTTTCTTACCGTCTACAACTTCTTTTACACGTTTTCCGTCTTTGTCTTTGCGAGCAACTTTAGCTTTAACAGTTACTTCTTCAAAGTTGTCTTTTTCTCTGACAGCCATAGCGATCAGACCTTCAGCAATCTTGCGGATCTCTTTAGCTTTAGCTTCTGTAGTCTTGATCTTACCATTGTTAAGTAATGCTGTTACCTGGTTTCTTAATAAAGCTTTTCTCTGGCTTGATGTTCTGCCGAGTTTTCTATACTTTGCCATTATTCATATCCTCCATATTTACACTTGGTTATACTCTTCGGGCTTACTAGCCAAATGCTCTGCTGTGCACTTTCAGACTTATCAGCAGAAGGCACTTTTAGGAAAAACCGTGGAAACCCGATTTATTCCTCTCCTTTGCTTAAGCTTAATCCTAATTCATCAAGCTTAGCAAGTACTTCTTCTAAGGACTTACGTCCAAGGTTACGAACTTTCATCATGTCTTCCGGTGTTCTGTTTGTCAGTTCTTCAACAGTATTAATACCAGCCCTCTTCAGACAATTGTAAGAACGTACAGATAACTCCAATTCGTCAATGCTCATCTCAAGCACTTTCTCTTTCTCGTCATCTTCTTTTTCGATCATTACTTCTGCAGCCTGAGCTACTTCTGACAGATCGATGAACAGTTTCAGGTGCTCGCTGAGTACCTTAGCTGCCAAACTTACTGCTTCATCCGGGAGCAGTGTTCCGTTTGTATATACATCTAATGTTAATTTGTCAAAATCTGTAATCTGACCAACACGAGTATTTTCAACGGTAAGATTTACACGTTCAACCGGTGTGTAGATAGAATCAATCGGAATTACCGCAATCGGCAAATCGTCGTTCTTATTCTTATCAGAGCTTACATATCCTCTTCCTTTCGTGATGGTTAATTCCATGTAAAGCTTGCTGTCTGCACCGCCGTTCAGTGTAGCGATTACTGTCTCAGGATTCATGATCTCGATGTCCTGATCCACCTGAATGTCTGCTGCTGTTACAACACCTTCACCCTCGAACTCGATATAAGCTGTCTTAGGCTCATCTGTCTCGGATGTATTCTTGATAGCCAGTGATTTCAAGTTCATGATAATCTCTGTAACATCCTCTTTCACCCCTGGAATGGAGCTGAACTCATGAAGTACCCCATCAATCTTCACCTGGCTGATTGCAGCACCCGGTAAAGATGAAAGCATGATTCTTCTAAGGGAGTTACCTAATGTTGTACCATATCCTCTTTCGAGTGGTTCTACAACAAATCTTCCATATTTCTTATCTTCTGAAATCTCAGTTATTTCAATATTGGGTTTATTAAAATCAAACACTAAGTCCACCTCCTGTGGTGTTACGGGTTATTATTTAGAATACAACTCGACGATTAACATCTCGTCTACTGGAACATCGATTGCTTCACGGTTTGGAAGTTCTTTAACTGTTCCTTTCAGAGCTTCAGCGTCAACTTCTAACCAATCCGGAACCATAC